>OFTY01000023.1_pt1 | contig 244169 bp, 236 predicted proteins | sample 1775061 | NCBI WGS metagenome assembly OFTY01 (sample SAMN08195773, study PRJEB24354) | sludge metagenome | isolation source: sludge from phenol fed wastewater aerobic bioreactor B | place: India: Nagpur | collected 2016-09-16 | reverse complement strand
AGGTCCCAAGGGTTGGGCTGTTCGCCCATTAAAGTGGCACGCGAGCTGGGTTCAGAACGTCGTGAGACAGTTCGGTCTCTATCTACTGCGGGCGCAAGAAATTTGAGTGGATCTGATTCTAGTACGAGAGGACCGAATTGGACCAACCTCTAGTGCATCTGTTGTCTCGCCAGGGGCATCGCAGAGTAGCTACGTTGGGCAGGGATAAGCGCTGAAAGCATATAAGTGCGAAACCCACCACAAGATTAGATTTCTTTAAAGGGTCGTTGGAGATGACAACGTTGATAGGCTACAGATGTAAAGGCAGTAATGTCACAGTCGAGTAGTACTAATAGCCCGTACGCTTATGTGCACTCTCCCTGTCTTAGGGATGGGGAGAGGGCGTCTTTCTATTCAGGATAGGGGTTTATACTATCTATGAGTTTTATTGTTTTTTTTGTGGCATGTTTTTTCAGTATAGTTAACCATATAAGTTACTTTTAGTAGTAGCTGCCGATTCAGGGTGGTTATTGCGGCGGGGTCCACCTCTTTCCATATCGAACAGAGCAGTTAAGCCCGCCAGCGCAGATGGTACTGCCGCAAGGTGGGAGAGTATGTCGCTGCCCTTTTTTTGAAAATCCCCTTCACACAAAAGTGAAGGGGATTTTTTATTACTTATTTAGTATGTTTGCCTATTGATAAATTTATGAAAATAATCATGAAAAAAATACTTTACACATTAATTGTCCTTACAGTGCTTAACTTTAAAGCAAAAGCACAAGAATCAAGTTATTCTGATTCAGCAAGTGAACAAACAACTATTAAACTAGGGCTCAAGGGAGGGTTTAATTTCAGTGATTTAAATGAAAGTGGTTTAAAAACGAGAACTGATCTTCATATTGGAGGTGTGATGGAAATATTTGTTAATAATAATTTTTCTATACAGCCAGAATTAATGTATTCTTCTCAGGGAGCAAGAGAGGAGGAAGATACACCTTTTGGAAGGTTTGAAGCCAAAATGAAAATAAATTATATTAATGTGCCTGTCATGTTTAAATATTATGTACGGAATGGATTTAGTATTCAGGCCGGACCGCAGATAGGTTTTATAGTCAGTTCTAAATTATCAACTGATATAGGACCCGTGGATAATATAGATTTAAAAAGCATTACGAATTCAGTAGATTTTGGATTTAATATGGGCTTGGGATACGAATTCTCACAAGGACTTTTTTTCGATGCAAGATATAATTTTGGATTGACTAATACCTTACAACCTATTAAAGGTTCAGATTTTGATGGAGGAGGAAAAAACAGAGTTTTTCAGCTTTCTGTAGGATATAAGTTTTAGAGATATAGAAGATAAGATTTAATATTGATGGTTTAGCTCCTTTTAATTATTATTGAAAGGAGTTTTCTTTTTTAAAAACTTTTTGCTTCATATACTATTTTTATTATGTTTATATTTTGGTAAATATCGTTAAAGTATAAAATATGAAAAAATCACTTTACACATTAGTTACTCTTACTGTGTTTAATTTTTCAATAAATGCACAAGAATCGAATTATCCTGATTTAAAACCTGTCAAACAGACAATTATTAAGCTAGGACTTAAAGGAGGAATAAATTTTTCGACTTTTACTGAGAGCGAATCCAAATTAAAAACTGGATTTCACATTGGTGGTTTGATGGAGATATTTGTCAATGACAAATTTTCTATACAGCCGGAATTAATGTACTCTACTCAAGGAGCTAAGGCGAGTATGTCTGATTATGACGATTGGGGTACTGAAAGAGTCGATTATGTATATAAGGCAGAAATGAAAACTAATTATATTAATGTTCCCATCATGGTAAAATATTATTTTCGGGAAGGATTTAATGTGCAGATAGGTCCCCAAGTTGGTTTTTTGGTAAATTCTAAACTTAATTTTTTTGAAGGAATATATAGTTCCACTGGAGAAAAGAAGACTACAGATATAACAGCGGATCTGAAGAAATTTGTAAATCCAATAGATTTTGGATTAAATATAGGTTTAGGATACGAATTACCAAGAGGGCTTTTTTTTGATGCACGATATAATATTGGCTTAACCAGAATGAATAAAAAAGGAGGGTACTATTATGATGAGATGAATGATTTTGAATTGGAAGATGCTGGAGGAAGTTCAATGAACAGAGTATTCCAGGTTTCTGTTGGATATAAATTTTAAATGGAAATAGAAAACCAATAAAGACAGATTAATCTGTCTTTATTGGTTTTCTATATTTTTGAGGAATTCAAAAATCAAGTAACTTTCATATCCTTTGCGCATTAAATATCCAATCCATTTGTTTTTTTTCTTTTCTAAGGAACTACTTTCTATGTTATTCCATTTTTTTTGAGCTAAGGAATGAAATTTTTTTAAATATTCGGTTTCTATTTCTTTTAAAGCTATTTCAATATTATAATTTGAAATATCCCTGAATTTGAGCTCTTGCTTGATTCTATTTCTACCCCAACCATTTTGTCTATGTTTTCCTCTTGTAAAGCTACAAGCAAAACGTTCTTCGTTTAAAAAGTTATTTTCTATTAGATGAACTATAATCGGATCATGCAACGCAGTATTTATTTTTAGTTTGTACATTTTATCAGTTATTTCTGTGTGGCAGCGCTCCTGATAAACACAAAACTGTTCAAGCTTTTGCTTGGCTTCTTCAAAGGATAAATAGGTGTTTTCACGAGACTTCACAATCAATGTAGTTTTAATTTGTTATGGGTATTGATTATCGCTTTTTTGTTTTTATTGTCTATCCATTTTTGTCCTTGAATTTTTCGCATCAAATTGTCAAAATGCCGCATGATTGTTACGTTATATGCTGCTTTAGCCAGATTGGAAAGTTTAGAAGGGAAAGCTCGTAAACTCATGGAAAATCCAGGAGTTAAATATTTCATGTAGTGCCAGTAGCCTTCCGGCATATACAGAACTTCTCCGTGATTGAGATTGCAGATATAGCCTTTGGCATATTGCAAAGCAGGCCATTTTTTAAAATCGGGATTGTCAAAATCAATATCTTCTCTTGTAATTAGAGAATGGGGAATTTTATACATATAGGGAGTTTGCCTTGGATCGAACAAAATACATTGTTTTTTGCCATGAAAATGAAAGTGAAGAATGTTAGAATAATCAATATCAAAATGCATAAATACTTTGGAATTTTCACCTCCAAAAAATAACATGGGTAATTGTTTTACGAGTTTTAATCCAATGTCAGGCCATTTAAAATCATTTTGAAGAGAAGGGACTTCTTTCATAAGATTGTATAAAAAAATGCGATAATTAGTGGGTTTTGTTTGTAATAGCTTGATATAATCACTCATTTTCATTTTGGCATGTGCTTGATTAAATCCATCTTTATGTGTTACAGGACGGTCATCATAAAGCGGAACGATTTTATCGCCAGCTATTTCTTTGATATAATCTAGGTGCCATTTCTGAAAAGCATCCCAATCTTCTGTCAGTTTTTCAATTACAACTGGTTTTTGCTTTTTAAAGTATTTCTCAAGAAAGTCTTGTTTTGAAATTGTCGAAACTCTTTCTATTTCCTGAAGCTTTAGTTTAGCCATAGTTAGATATTTTGACTTTATATTTTTAAATGATGTTTTGTTGAATATAAATACAAATTTAATAAAGGATTATTAAATAGTTAAGATTTAAATAAAAACTATTGAAAATCTAACTCGAAAAAATATTTCAATTGTGCGATATTGAGTTGTGATAAAAGAATATTATATAGTAGTTATTTTTTGTTTCTGATAAATGATTTGTATAAATTAGGGGAAAATAAAAGATATGAGTATAAATAGTAGTTTTCTAAAAGAGTTGGAAAAAGAAATAGCAAGTACAAAAAAAATAATTGCTCGTATCCCTAATGATAAGTGGGGATGGAAACCGCATGAAAAATCAATGTCAGTAGGAGATTTGGCAAAACACATAACAGAATTGACTATTTGGACTGTAAATATTACAGAAAAAGATAAATTAGATTTTCATCAAGACTATGTTCCTCTTAAGGCTACAACAACAGAAGATTTATTAGAACTGCTAGATGAATTTTATGAACAAAGCAGAAAAGCTGTAGAAAAATTTGATGAAAAAAAATGGGAAGAAGATTGGAGTTTAACGGCAGGAGAACATCTAATTGCAAAGATGCCAAAGATTGCAGCCAATCGGTTTATAGTTAACAATCATATTTATCATCACAGGGGACAACTCTCGGTTTATCTTCGTTTGCTTGACATACCTATTCCGGGAATGTATGGTCCGTCTGCAGATGAAAGTATAAAAAGTATATAAAAAAAAGCCTGATTACTAAAATGTAATCAGGCTTTTTGTGCCCGGAGTGGGAATCGAACCCACACTCCTAGGAACACGAGTTTGAGTCGTGCGCGTCTACCAATTCCGCCATCCGGGCGATGACCTCTTGTTTGTGAGTGCAAATGTAGGTAAAAAAAAATACTTTCAAAGAAAAAAACTAAAAAAATCGCTTCATCAATATAAATTTTATAAATTTGCATCGCCTTATAAAAATGGATAAGGTCTAACTAACAAAAGAACAACTAATTATCAAAATGTCAAATTACGAACCGGAAGCAAAAATTTTTTCCTGCTCACAAAGCCTTGAATTAGCGGAGAAAATAGCTAAACATTATGGAGTAGAATTAGGAAAAGTAACTTTGTCGTATTACAGTGACGGAGAGTTTCAGCCTTCATTTGAAGAATCAATAAGAGGAAGAAGAATATTCTTAGTTTGTTCTACTTTTCCGTCTTCAGATAATCTGATGGAATTGTTGCTGATGTGTGATGCAGCTAAAAGAGCATCGGCAAGGCACATTACAGCTGTAATTCCTTATTTTGGATGGGCACGACAAGATAGAAAAGATAAACCTCGAGTTCCTATAGGAGCCAAGTTAGTTGCTAAATTATTAGAATCTGCCGGAGCAACTCGTATTATGACAATGGATTTGCACGCTGATCAAATTCAAGGTTTTTTTGAAAAACCAGTGGATCATCTGTATGCTTCAACAATATTTTTGCCTTATGTCAAGAGCTTAAATATTGATAATCTCACAATTGCATCACCAGATATGGGAGGATCAAAAAGAGCTTATGCTTACTCTAAATTTTTGGGATCAGATGTAGTTATTTGCTATAAACAGAGAAAACAGGCTAATGTCATTGAAAAAATGGAGCTGATAGGTGATGTGTCAGGACGAAATGTGATTTTGGTTGATGATATGATTGATACAGGAGGGACATTGGCAAAGGCGGCAGATATGATGATTGAAAGAGGGGCGTTGAGCGTCAGAGCAATTTGTACGCATGCAATTTTATCGGGAGGAGCATATGAAAAGATTGAGCAATCCTCTATAAAAGAATTAATTGTTTCTGACTCTATCCCGTTAAAGCGTCAAAGTGACAAGATTAAGGTGTTGAGCTGTGCTCCTTTATTTGCAGAGGTAATGCATAATGTTCAGGCAAACGAGTCTATCAGTCAGACATTTATAATGTAAATTTATTAATTTTTTAAATATATACTAGATGAAATCGATTACGATTAAAGGATCACAAAGAGAAAGCGTGGGTAAAGTGTCTACTAAAACCTTGCGTAATGCTGGAATGGTACCTTGCGTGTTATACGGAGGAACAGAACCAGCCATGCATTTTTCTGCAGAAGAAAAAGCATTTAAAAATTTGGTTTATACTCCAAATGTACACACTGTTGTAATTGATTTGGACGGAGGGAAGAAATTTAATGCTGTATTGCAGGATATTCAATTTCACCCTGTAACAGATAAAATCATGCACATTGATTTTTATCAACTGCACGATGATAAAGAGATTACGTTAGAAGTGCCTGTAAAAATCACAGGAAATTCTAAAGGGGTAATGGCAGGGGGAGTTTTGAACCTTAACTTGCGTAAGCTAAAAGTGAAAGCTTTGCCGGCTAATTTACCAGATTTTGTAGAGGTAAATATTTCTAATTTGGATATGGGTAATAAATTATATGTTACTGATTTACCAGAAAATAACTACAAATTATTACATGCAGATAACACTGTAATTTGTCAGGTAAGAATTTCACGTGCGGCGATGAAAGCAGCTCAAGAAGCAGCAAAAGCAGCAAAAACACCAGCAAAGAAAAAATAATTTCAAAGCTTATATTTTTAAGAGCACCTGTGTCAATAACGCAGGTGCTTTTTTATTTGCAACTTGCTTGTATTAGATTAATTTTGTGTTCAGATTTTGTTTTTATATGAAAAAGTTTTTAATTGTAGGATTAGGAAATATCGGTGTAGAATATATTCATACCAGACATAATATAGGATTTAAAGTAGTAGAAGAAATAGCCCGTGAACTGAGCGGAGAATGGCAGACGGTAAAATTAGGAGCCTTAGCAGAAGTAAAAATAAAAGGACGGACATTGCTGCTCTTGAAACCCAATACCTATATGAACTTAAGTGGAAAAGCGGTACAATATTGGTTGGAAAAAGAAAAAATTCCGGTTGAAAACTTACTGATAATTACAGATGACCTCAACTTGCCGTTTGGAACAATACGCATCAAAGGGAAAGGCTCGGATGGGGGACACAACGGCTTAAAAAGCATTCAGGCATTGCTGAATACAGTTAATTATCCCCGCTTTAGATTTGGTATCAGCGATGAATTTAAAAAAGGACAGCAGGTAGATTACGTACTTGGAAACTGGAGTGATCAAGAAAATCAGTTTTTGCCTGAAAGACTGCAAACTGCATCTAAAGCTGTACAGGAATTTGTTTTGGCAGGATTAAATAACGCTATGAATAATTATAACGGAAAATAATTGATAACCCACGCTATACTTGTCAAAAAGGAAATTCCTTATATGGTTCCTGCCGGAGTAAAATATGTTTTAACCAATAAAGGTGTAGATTTAGTTCCGATATTGAAAAATCTTTGTGATTGGGAAAAATGTATGCTGAGGGAAAAGAAGTTTCAGTCTGTTCCCTCGGTATACACTTTCAAATACGATTGATTTATTCAGCTTCTTTTCTTTAGATATCGTAATTTACTGTTTCCATTTTAATTCTCCTCCTTCATTGTACATTTCTATTGAAGGAGTACCCAAGCTGTCAACTTTTAAAACCAGTCTCGGAACCTCATTCGCATCTTTCATAACCAACGAAGCATTTCCGTTTTCTGTAACCAGATTGATCCGGTTTATGTTATAACCAGGTTTACCGGAAACGTCCTTGTCGTTTATGGTCAATCCAGCTTTGAAATAGTTGCTTTTTTGATCATCTTGTGCATAAATTCCTATAGCATCTGCATTCTGATAGTCAAATGAAATAGCATTTAAATTCATTTGTTCATGTTCGGAGATAGCAATTCCTCCTCGTTCGTCACCATTTTTATCGTAAAAAATAAGTCCGGCAGGGGTTATTCTTCTTTCATAAATTTTTCCTTTTATGATTGGCGGCGGGATTTTGTCAGCATTAGAAATAACAACTCTGTTGTTTCCGGTAGAATCCTTAATATCTATCCGTCCGGTATGTATGTTATCCGGACTATTCCACAAGAAATACGAAAGAAAAGCAATAAGTATCATATTAGATAGCAATAGTAAACCGAATAATAATTTAAATGTTTTGGATGTAGAATTCATAATTTAAAAGAGTTTATGGATGTTTTACTTTATTAATATTTAATAGATTTATAAATTACGATTTTTGCTATTAGATACTCCAATTTATTTGGTTTATAGAAATTTTGAAGGAAGTCTGCCCGTAGAAGCTTTAAAGTCCTTTATAAAATGAGATTGATCATAATATCCTGCTTTCAACGCAATTTCAGTGAGATTGTCTTTCGCATAGTTTGAGAGGAACAAGTTTCTGAATCTTATAATGTTGATATATTGCTTGGGAGTAGTTCCTACTTTAGCCCGGAATCGTTTTTCAAAAGTATCTCTGCTTATAGGAAGACCGCTGGTTAACTCCTTGACGGAAATAACTCCATTTCTATTTTTAATTTTTACAATGGATTCATTAATAATATTGTCTGTCAAACAGGCTTCTATCTCTTCCAGTAAAAACTGTTCTATGATTTCAACCATTTGTTCATATGATTTCTTGTTTTTGATTGTATCAACTAAGTTATTTACTTTTTGGGTGTCAAATAGTTCCTCTAAGGCAATGAATTTTTCAAAAAGAAGATTCAAAGGTTTCTTGATTAGGGATGCGGCATATCCGGGATTAAATATTACAACAAATAGCAAGGTTTTGTCAGCAAATGTAAATTTGAACGACCTGCGTGCTATACCAAAGATAACTGCTTTGGGAAGATCTCTAATAGAACCGTCCTGCTGATGCATAGAGATCTTTCCTTTAATAATTATGTCTAAAGATAGAGAAGTACTGGGGAGCGTTTCTAATTCAATTCCTTGATTGCATTCAACCAACATGTATTCTTGTATAGGTATCTGCAATGCTTTACAAGGAGTGGTTTTATACTCTATCCTTGGGTTCCGTTTAGTATCATGATCAAAAAAGTTATGGCTATTGTTCTTGTTTTCCATAGCATAAGTTCAACATTTGCTATCGCAATTTAGTAATTATCCCTATCGCAGAATTGTAAAAAATCAGTAAATAGATAATAAAGCAGATATAAAGTAATGAACTATTTTTTAAAAACTAAAAAATTCTATGATTTATAAATATTTAGAATTGTATTTATCAAATGGTTTGTAGCCGTTATTTTTTTATATTTTGATGACTAATTCAATCTTATTTTAATTGTTATAACTAAGATTTTAACGATAGTTTTATTTGCTTTCGTATTTCATCATTTATGTTTTTTTTGGTCAGACCTACAGTATTTAAAGATGTCCATAAATCAGTTTTGGATTTTAGCAATTCCATTAATTTATCCTTCCCATATATATGCAGAGTTCTTTCAATGATTACAGCGGATAGCAGGTAGGGAACAGATGTTTCATTTTCAAAATAAATTTTTTCATAAATATCGGTGTATACACTAAGGTCAATGTCTTTGTTTATTTCTAAGAAATTAATGAATTTTTTTCTGTGCCATTGATAATCATATTTTCCGCTGCCCGCAATAAATGTAGCCAATCCTTCATCAATGAATTTATCAATTTTTGGAAACAGGTCATTTGTATAAATATGAATAATTTCGTGAGTATAAATCTCGGAATTATTACCCGAATAAACCACATTTCCATGTTAGGCAAGTCCACCTGTTTTGTCTATATACATCATTGGATTATAGTCAAAGCCTTTAATTTCAAAGATTTCCTTTGGAGAAATACAAGAATAAAATGTTATTGGAATTGGATTGCAGTTTAAAAACTGGCAGATTTTTTCAATATCATTTTTCTGATTAGTAATTTCTTCATTATTTGCAATTTTGTTAGGAGAAATTTTATAAGTCACGCTGTCTTTTTGAATTACTTCCCAGTTTTCAGTTGCGTAATCCAAATATATGCTAAATATAATCTTGTCTTGGTCAATATTTGCTACTATGTTATAAATTGATTTTAATTGATTTTCTTGCGTTGTATTTTGATGTCCGATAAAAGCTATTTTTACGATTTTTTGAACCGGGTTTTCGGTTGAAATTATTTCCATTAAGGTTGGTCTATAAAAATTCTCCCCGTATATGGAATTCTCGATATTGATGATATCAAGATAAGGATAGGTATATTTTTTAAAATCTGAAGAACTCCAATATTTGTTATGTGTTAATGGGGAATTCTTAGTTTTTAAAAATTCAGTCAAAGCATTTATAATAGCTTTATTTTCTTTATCAGTTTGGTCTATAATAGGAGAAATAGTCAGTGAAAAAGGATCTTGTTTTGTTGTTTGTCCGTTACATGCAAAAATCAATAGAGAAGTTATTAGCAGTAAAATTTTCCTCATAGCAGAGTTTTAAAAAGATATAACCAAATATATAAAACTCTTTTAGAAAGGCAGAACAAATTTTTTGCTGATTGTATTTTATGTTTGCAAGAAGAAACTGATTGTTAGATAGTAATCCAAATTTACAGAATAGTATCCTAATATGGAATTTTTATTATTTCTTGATGATTTTTAAGATAAGGATAGTTTTGATAAAAATAACTTCTATAAATAAAAATTTCGGAAATAGCCAGCTATTTCCGAAATTGTTGTAAGTTTTAAAAACCCTTTATTGTGGTTTTACCGTAATATGCAATTCTTCCAGTTGTTCTGGTCTGATCGCAGAAGGTGCATCAATCATCACATCTCTGCCCGAGTTATTTTTAGGGAAAGCGATAAAGTCGCGGATAGTTTCCTGTCCGCCCAAAATTGCCACCAGACGATCCAATCCAAAAGCTAAACCTCCGTGTGGCGGAGCTCCATATTGGAAAGCGTTTAACAGGAATCCGAATTGTTTTTGAGCTTCTTCTTTGGTAAAACCCAAGTGTTTGAACATTAGCTCTTGTGTTTCTCTGTCGTGAATGCGGATAGAACCTCCGCCTATTTCATTGCCGTTTAAAACCAAATCATAAGCATTGGCACGTACTTTTCCCGGATCAATATCCAATAACGGTATATCTTCTCTTTTAGGCGATGTAAAAGGGTGATGCATGGCAAAATACCTGCCTGTCTCTTCATCCCATTCAAACAAAGGGAAATCGATAACCCATAATGGTGCAAATTCATCAGGCTTTCTCAATCCCAAACGGTTTCCTAATTCCATACGCAAAGCACTTAGTTGTGCTCTTGTTTTGTTTGACGGTCCGGATAATACAAAAATAATATCGCCTTCTTTGGCTCCTGTTGCTTGTGCCCATTTTTTCAAATCTTCCTGATCGTAAAATTTATCTACAGAAGATTTAAAAGAACCGTCAGCCTCACATTTACAATACACCATTCCCAAAGCGCCGACTTGCGGACGTTTCACCCAATCAATCAAAGCGTCGATTTCTTTGCGAGTATAAGCAGCTCCGCCCGGAACAGCAATCCCAACCACCAATTCAGTATTGTTAAAAACGCCAAAATCTTTGTGTTGAGCAACGTCGTTTAACTCGCCAAATTCCATTCCAAAACGGATATCCGGCTTGTCATTTCCGTATTTTCTCATCGCTTCCTCAAAAGTCATTCTCGGAAACTTATCTATTTCTATATTGTGAACTGCTTTTAAAAGGTGTTTAGTCATTCCTTCAAAAACATCCATTACATCTTCTTGCTCAACAAACGCCATTTCACAGTCAATCTGAGTAAATTCAGGTTGTCTGTCTGCGCGTAAATCTTCATCTCGAAAACATTTTACAATCTGAAAATATTTGTCCATTCCGCCTACCATCAACAATTGTTTAAAAGTTTGAGGAGATTGCGGTAAAGCGTAAAACTCACCTGGATTCATGCGGGACGGCACTACAAAATCCCTTGCACCTTCAGGTGTTGAACTGATTAAATAAGGGGTTTCTATCTCGCAAAAATCTTGTGCAGAAAGATAATTTCTTACTTCCTGGGCTACCTTGTGCCTAAAAAGCAGGTTGTTTTTTACCGGATTTCTTCGGATGTCTAAATAACGGTATTTCATGCGGATATCTTCTCCGCCATCTGTTTCATCTTCTATTGTAAAAGGCGGTACGCTCGATTCGTTTAATACTTTTAATGAAGTTACTAAAATTTCAATATCGCCGGTCGGTAAATTAGGATTTTTGGAAGAACGCTCAATCACCGTTCCTGTTACCTGAATAACAAACTCCCGCCCCAGGTTTTTAGCAGTTTCAAAAACGCTTTTATCTGTTCTTTCGGTATCAAAGATCAATTGCGTGATTCCATAACGATCCCGTAAATCAATCCAAATCATAAATCCTTTGTTGCGGTGTTTGCTTACCCATCCTGAAAGGGTAACTTCTGTATTTATATCTGAAGCTCTTAAAGCTCCACAATTATGCGTTCTGTACATTATTGAAAAATTTCTACAAATTTATAAACTTATTATTAACTTAAAATGAAAACATTATAAGAAATTGGTTTAGTAGTTAACGGACTGCTTGTTGGTTTTGCTGCATTTTGAGAAATAAAAATGCTAATATAGCTCCGCTGACTGCCATTCCGGCACCTACCCACTCTGGTGAGTTGTATCCTAATCCCAATGCAATAGGAATACCTCCCAGATAAGCACCCAAAGCATTTCCGATGTTAAAGCATGCCTGACCTGCTGATGCAGCGAGCATTTCTGAACCTTTGGCATTTTTTATCAGCATCATCTGTAATGGAGATCCCATTGTAAAAGCAACTAATCCGGTGACTAATGCCATAACGTATGCCAGCCATTGAATATGAACGGTATAATAAACTACAATCAGGCAGATCGTCATGGCGCTGAACGAAAAGATAACGGCTTTGGATGGAGAAAACGTATCTGCAATTTTACCGCCGACAAAATTGCCCAAAAACATTCCCAGCCCGACTAAAGTCATAATAATCGGAATATTTTTTTCCGGAATCAGAGCAATGTGCATCATCATGGGTTTGATGTAACTAATCCAGGCAAACAGTCCTCCTGTGCCTATAGAAATTAAAGCTACAAGTACCCAGGCAGTTTTAGTTTTAAAAAAAGAAAGCTGTTTTTGTGTATTGGTATTTTTGTCTGCTTCTAATTTGGGTATCCACAACCAGATGGCAAGCGTTGTAATAATGCCTAGTGAAGCTATTAATCCGTAAGCAGTACGCCATGAAAATTCCTGTCCGATATAAGTGGAGAGAGGAACGCCAATGAGATTAGCGGTTGTCAGCCCAGCAAACATAATAGCAACTGCCTGTGCTTCTTTTCCGGGCTTTGCAAGTTGTGTGGCAACGACTGAACCTACTCCAAAAAATGCTCCATGCGGCAACCCCGATACAAAACGAGTGATGAGCAAGGTAGTGTAATCAGGAGAAATAACAAAAAGAGTGTGAAATACTGAAAACATCAGCATGAGTGTCATTAATACTTTGTGCGGGGCAAATTTATTGGAAAGCATAACCAATAGAGGTGCTCCTATTACCACGCCCAGAGCATAAATAGAAATAAAATTTCCGGCTTGGGGTATGCTGATATGTAGATCTTCTGCTACGTTTGAGAGTAATCCCATCATTGAAAATTCGGTCATTCCAATAGCGAGCCCCCCAACGGCAAGAGCAAGTAAGCTTTTGTTCATCTAGATAAAGTTATATCGTTTGTCTTTTAGAGAAGTAATTTTTATTAGTCTGTTTCTTTACCTCTTTCGTATTGAGAAGCCCATTGTAAATCAATGCCCAGTTCCTGAGCTACTGTTGCAACAAAATGCGGATTTCTCAAAAATTCTCTTCCTATCAACACAAAATCAGCTTTATTGCTTTGAAGAATTTCTTCTGCCTGCGTACCGGTTTTGATGAGTCCCACTGCTCCGGTAAGAATACCCGTTTTGATTTTTATTTCTTCCGCAAAAGGAACCTGATAGTTTAATCCGGTTGTTATCTGCTGATGTCTGACCGCTCCTCCGGAACTTACGTCTAATACTTCAACACCTTTAGATTTTAAAACTTTTGTCAACTCAGTGCTTTCGGATATATTCCAACCGCCTTCCGCCCAGTCCGTAGCAGAAATTCTGACCCAGAGCGATTGTGTCGTTAATACTTCTTTTACCGCATCGATGATTTCTGATAAAAAACGAATCCTATTTTCAAAACTTTCGCCGTATTCGTCTGTGCGGTTGTTGATTAAAGGAGATAAAAATTGATGAACCAGATAGCCATGAGCGGCGTGTATTTCTATGATTTCATAACCTGCTTTAACAGCTCTTTCTGCTGCTGTCTTAAAAGCTGTAACCAGTTTTTGGATTTCTTCTTTTGAAAGCGCTTTGGGACGATGATCTTTTTCATGAAAAGGAATGTCAGAAGGAGCTACCGTCTGCCAGCCATTATTTTTATCTGGAGCTATTTGGTTTCGGGTTATCCACGGTTTTTCGCAGCTGGCTTTTCTGCCTGCATGGGCTAGTTGTATTCCGGGAATACTGCCTTGTGACTTTATAAATTGAGTTATTTGTTTTAGTTTCGTAATGTGCTCGTCTTTCCAAATACCTAAATCAGCATAAGTTATTCTGCCTTCAGGAGAAACAGAAGTAGCTTCTTGTATGATGGCGCCGGCTTTTGCAATAGCAAACTGCCCCAGATGAACTAAATGCCAATCTGCTGCAAAACCATCAGTTGCGCTATATTGACACATAGGGGAAACGACGATCCTATTTTGCAGGGTATGATTTTTTAGTGGCAGGCTCGTAAAAAGCTTTTTCATTATTAGTTTGTTTTTACAAAAAGGTTGTTGGCAATTTTTTTGGTAACTGTGATTTCATAATCGTTGATTTTGATCCTGTAAGACTGATCAAAAGGTTCTATTTCAATAATTTCGATTTTACTGCCAAGCGAAATTTTTTGTTTGTCTAAATATTGTAAAAAATCAGAAGATGAATCTTTTACTCCAATGCAGATCGCTGTTTTTTTGATGGGTAATTCCGATAAAAGCTGTTTGTTTATCATTTTCATATCGCCTTTAGAATCGGGTATTGGATCTCCGTGTGGATCTTCAGTCGGATAACCGAGAAAAGCATCTAATTTATTGATGAGCTTTTCTGATTTAATATGCTCCAGTTCCTCTGCTACATCGTGTACTTCATCCCAGTTGAAATTTAGTTTTTCTACTAAAAAAACTTCCCAAAGCCGATGTTTTCTTACAATCATTTTAGCCGCCATCAACCCTTCGGATGTCAGAGTAACTCCTTGGTATTTTTGATATTTTATCAGCTTTTTTTCATTCAGCTTTTTAATCATATCAGTTACAGAAGAGGCTTTGGTTTCTATTTTGGCAGCGATGGCATTGGTTGAAATACCGTGCTTTTGTCCTTGTGATAAATGGAAAATAGTTTTTAGGTAATTTTCTTCTGAGTAGGTAAGCATAGTATTATTTTTTAATAATTACAAAGGTACGTTTTTTTATTTATAAATTTATTTTTAGCTTTGTCTAAATTTATTTTTAAATCAATGTAAAAAATATTTTAAATGAAAGCTAAAACTACTATTTTGCTCTTTTTATTAAGTATTGTATTCGGACATGCTCAGATAATAAAAGGAAAAATAGCTTCAGGCAATGAAATGTTGCCATATGCTACTATTTTACTCAAAGGGACTATTGAAAATGGGACTGTTGCAGATGAAAATGGAGATTTTATTTTTAAAAATTTGACTCCGGGTTCTTATGTGCTTCAGGCAGAGTTTATAGGTTATGAAAAACAGAAAAAAACGGTAGTGATAAAGGAAGGCCAAACCGTTGTTGTTGACTTTAATCTGAAGGAAAATTCCGGTTTGGATGAAATTGTTATTTCAGGTTCCTTGAAACCGATGTTAAAATCAGATGCAGTTACTCCTGTCGAAATTTATACACCTGCCTTTTTTGCTAAAAACCCTACTGCCAGCTTGTTTGACGCAGTACAAATGATAAACGGTGTTCAGCCTCAACTAAATTGTAATGTTTGTAATACGGGAGACATTCATATCAACGGAATGGAAGGTCCTTATACGATGATTTTAATTGACGGAATGCCAATTGTTTCTTCACTCTCTACTGTTTACGGTTTGTTTGGTATTCCTACAAATATGATTGAACGAGTGGAAGTTGTAAAAGGTCCGGCTTCTTCCCTCTATGGTACTGAAGCGATGGGAGGAATTATTAATGTGATCACCAAAGATCCGGAACAGGCGGCAAAATTAAGTGTTGATGCGTTTACTACAACTTGGCTGGAAAATAATATAGATTTAGGAGCTAGTTATAAACTCGGAAAAAAGGTCAATGGACTGTTTGGAGGAAATTATTTTAAGTTTGGAGAGAGAAAAGATAAAAATAAGGATGGTTTTACAGATGTAACCCTTCAAGATAGAGTATCCTTATTTAATAAATTTTCATTAAAGCGAAAGGAGAATAGAATTGCAAGTCTGGCTTTGCGCTATGTTTATGAAGATCGCTGGGGAGGAGAAACAAACTGGCAGCGAAAAAAACACAGAGGCGGAGAAGAAGTTTATGCGGAAAGTATTTTCACTAATCGCTTTGAGGCAATCGGGATGTACCAACTGCCGACAACAGAAAATATATACACCCAGTTTTCTTATATCTATCATAATCAAAATTCAATGTATGGACCTGAATCTTATGATGCAAAGCAACAGGTGGCTTTTGTTCAAGCATATTGGGATAAGAATATTGGAAATCACAGCTTGTTGTTAGGAACTTCTTTTAAATATACTTATTATGACGATAATACAAGAGGTACAGGTATTTACGATGAAAATGGTTTGGTAAAGAACCAGCCAGAAGAAACGCCTATTCCCGGTATTTTTGTTCAGGACGAATGGTCGCTGAATAAGCAAAACAAGCTTTTATTGGGTTATCGCTTTGATTATGATAAAACGCATGGCGGAATTCATTCCCCCAGAATAGGATATAAGTTTGCGCCTAATTCTCATCATGCATTGAGAGCGAGCTTTGGTACGGGATTCAGAGTCGTCAATGTTTTTACGGAAGATCACCGCGCTTTAACAGGAGCACGGGAAGTTGTGTTTGCAGAAGATTTAAATCCCGAAAAATCATATAATACAAACCTGAACTATACTTTTAAAGTGCCCGCTAATTTTGGAATTTTCAATTTTGACCTGAATGGATTCTATACTTATTTTACAAATAAAATTGACGCGGATACAGATACCGATCAACATCAGATTATTTATGCAAATTTAGATGGATATGCCATATCTCAAGGTGTGTCTTTAAATGTTGATGTAACATTTGACTTTCCGTTAAAATTAATGGCAGGAGCAACTTACATGGATGTCTATCGAAAAGAAGACGGTATTAGAGAGCAAATTTATCATTCACCTAAATGGTCGGGAAATGTATTAGCAAGTTACAATTTTGGAAGAGGCTTTACGGCAGACTTTACGGCAGACTGGAAAGGACCAATGCAATTGCCGCGTGTTGATGATGATTATCGTCCGGAATATTCTCCATGGACAGCATTGGCAAATATTCAGGTAACTAAAAAGTTTAACGCTGGTTTTGAAATATATGGAGGAGTCAAAAACCTATTCAATACTCTTCCAAAAGAAGATGCTATTGCCAGATGGTGGGATCCGTTCGGAGAACCGGGCAATGGTGTAACACCTCCGGCAGGAAGAACAGATGTGATTTTTGAACCGAATGATTATAGCTATACTCCTTTACAGGGCATAAGAGGTTTTCTAGGGGTTAGATATACCGTTTTTTAAAAAATAAATTTTGGTAATTGCAGAAGAAATGAGAAGTATTATTTTTTTTGTGTTTGGTTATTTTCTCGGGGTTGGTAGTTATGCTCAGCCTCGGGAAATAACTTTTTCGCAGTTAGAAAAGCAGCTGAAACAAGAACCCAAGCCCACGGTGGTATTTATGTATACTGACTGGTGCAGTTATTGCCTGCTGATGGAGAAAAAAACTTTTTCTGACCAAAGCATCTCTGAAAAACTGGATAGTGATTTTTATTTTATTTCTTTTAATGCAGAATCTAAACAAGAAATTCATTTTAAAAATCACTTGTTTGCGTATAAAAAAACAGGAATTGAATCAGGTGTACATGAACTGGCACTCACCTTGGGAGAGGGAAATACTTATCCTGCAGTAATTTTTCTCAATCAAGATCAGGAGGTTGTCTATCAGCATTTTGGTTATCTCCGTCCCAAACAAATGTATAAGCTGTTAAATGCAATAACAGAGTAAATTTTGATTAAGAAATTTGTAGCTGATGTAATAGCCGGAGATTTTATATCTCTAAAAATAAAATCTTTTATCTTTGCATAGTATGCAGCAATAATAAAATAACATATCGATTATTAATTTGGTTCACGTACTAGCAAGAACCAAAAGAGATTTATTAGTTCCTTCATCTAAAAGAGGGTAGTTATTTTATTATTTATATTCATGAATTTTACGAACAACAATAAAATTGTAATATTTATTTCGATTACAATTATATTAGATACCGCAGGATTTGGTATCATCTTTCCGGTTTTGCCGGACTTGCTTGAAAAACTTTTAAATGCAAATATTGCTGTAGCAGCAAAATATGGAGGCGTTTTAACACTAGTTTATGCTTTAATGCAGTTTGTTTTTGCTCCCATATTAGGAACTGTGAGTGATTATTTTGGACGCAGACCGGTTCTTTTACTATCGCTATTAGGTTTTTCTTTCGACTGTTTTTTAATGGCATTTGCCAATTCCTATAGCATGTTAATCTTGGGGAGAGTTATTGCAGGTATTACAGGAGCTACTTTTGCCGTTTCATGCGCGACAATAGCAGATATAACGAACGACAGCGATAGAACAAAATACTACGGTTTTATTAATGCAGCTTTTGGAGCGGGGTTTATTGTAGGACCTTTAATTGGTGGATTAATAGGAGAGTACAACATGTATTATCCATTTTTATTTTCAGGTATTTTAGGACTGTGTAATACAGTATATGGTTATTTCTTTTTTCCTGAAACTAATCAGACTCGTCAAAAAGGACGATTTAGATTTTTGGATACAATATCTCCTGTTTCGCAACTGAAAAGAATAGTTGAGTTTAGAAAAATAGCAGTATTTCTGATTAGTTATTTATTGGTTTCTGCTTCTTCTCATAGTATGGAGAATACCTGGGCTTATTTTACAATTGATAAATTTGATTGGGGCAAACAGCAAATAGGCGCTTCGCTTACAATTATCGGTGTGATAGGGTTTGTTGTACAAATTTATCTTGTGAGTTTTCTTGCAAAGCAAATGTCCGATTTTAAGCTGATAGTATTTGGGCTAATACTTAGCGCTTTAGGTTTTTTTATGATGAGTTTTGCAGATAAAACAATTTATTTGTGGATAGGGATGGGGCTGTACCTTATGGGGAGTATACAGCAAACAGGTTTTCAATCATTGTTATCTAAAACTGTTCACAGGAATAATCAGGGAAAAATGCAAGGTATGTTGGGGAGTATAAATGGCTTGACTACTATTTTTGCTCCATTTGTTTTTACGTACAGCTTTTATTTGTTTACAAAAGAATCCGCCGTAATTCATTTTAGCGGTATAGCGTTTTCTTTGGCAGGCGTATTAATTTTAGTAAGCTTATTGTTATTGATTATCAATAACAATAAGAAACTAAGCGACTGTGTTTTTAAATAAAACTAAAAAATTAGTTTTAAAACTATGAAAATAGTTATATGTTTGTATGTAATAATAAATCTGTAACTATGGAAAAACTGACGAATAGAGAAGAAGAAATTATGAGAATCCTGTGGAAACTGGAAAGAGGATTCGTTAATGATATTATGCAACACATGCCGGAACCCAAACCACATTATAACACCTTGTCTACAATGGTTAGAATTTTGGAAGAAAAGGGGGTGGTAGGACATACCCCATACGGCAAATCACACCAATATTATCCTATTGTTCAGCTGGAAGATTACCGCCGTATGTTTATGGAAGATACGATGGAAAAGTATTTTGAAAATTCGTTCAGCAATCTGGTTAATTTTTTTGTCAGAGACAAAAAAATATCTGAAGAAGAGCTGAATGAGCTGATTGCTATGGTCGAAAAAAACAAACATAATAAATAACCAGCTTATGACTTCTGTATCAGTTTATTTACTAAAAGTAAACCTGCTGTTGAGCGTTTTGTATCTTTTTTATTTTTTGTTTTTGCGCAAAGAAACTTTTGTAAAAGCAAACCGGGTTTACTTTTTGTCTGGAATTGTAGTTAGTTTGACGTTACCTTTCTTTACTTATACTAAAGTAGTTATGGTAAAATCAGTTCCTTTCCTAGATGTTACCCGTTTTACATCTGTTGAAGAAGGAGTTTTACCTGTGCAAAACTTTTGGGATTCGCTGACAGCAGAGCAAATTGCGCTGGGGTTGTATGTAGTTGTAGTCTTTGTACTAATGTTGCGCTTAGTAAAGCGGATTTACAATCTTGTGCAGTATTTGAAATCTTTACCTCAGAGTCTGTTTGACAAAAACACTTTGATTGATTCTGACACAAAAGAAGCGTATTCTTTTTGGAAATGGATAATCCTGCCCCAAAACGAACAAGTCGCTGCCAATTCAGATATAATTATAGCGCATGAAGCCATACACGTGAAGCAACGACATACCATAGATGTTTTGATTATCAATGTTTTGAAAAATATTCTTTGGTTTAATCCCCTGCTGATTTTAATGCAGAAAGCAATAAACCTCAATCTGGAATATATTGTTGATCAGGAAATAAGCAAAAAATTTGATGTATATCAATACCAAATGACGCTGATTCAGTTTGAGAAGGCAAAAACACAACCGTTTGCACTGGTAAATTCGTTTGCGTTTCCCAGCCTGAAAAAAAGAGTTTTGATGTTAAATACCCAAAAATCACCTATTATGAAAAAATTAAAATTTGTGCTGACTGCACCCATATTGGCAGCTTTCTTTTTGTCTTTTCAGATAAAAGTAAAAGCCGAAGTATTATCGGCTATTCAGACAGAATATGAAAACGTAACTTCTAAAGAGCTTGTGGTGCAAAATGATACTTTAGCGGATGGAAAAGAAGTCTTAACACTTCATAAAGCAGAATTGGAAGCGCAACAAAAGGAATTGGAGATGATGCATAAAGAACTTGAAATCCAACAGCAGGAACTCGAAAAAATGCATGAAGAACTAAAAGTTCAAAAAGAGGAATTGGTAGAAAAACAAAGTAAAACCACAGCATTATCTCGTGTTGAAACAGAAAAAAGAAAAGCCGAAATAAAACTTCGCCGTACCGAAGCTGAGCAGCAACGGACAGAAGTAAAAGCCAGACTTGCCGAATTGAAAGCTGAAAGAGAAAAGGAGTTCGCTAATAGAAAAGCCGAAATGACAGTGCGTAAAAAAGAAATGGAATCCCGGCGAGCCGAAGCTGAACAGCAACGAACAGAAATAAAAGCAAAGCGTGCTGAATGGAATGAAAATAGAAAGTTAGCGAATGGTACAATTGTGAGAAAAGCCGATGGTTCCGTAGAAATAATCTCAGATGACGAAGTCCTGGAAATAACTTACAATGAGGACGGAAAGAATACTTTTAAAACCAAAGGTAAAAGTTCGACTTGGACAATAGTTTCTCATTATCCTCCTGTTAGTACGTCGGGAAAAGCTCTATTTGTAGACGGGAAAAAAACTTCTTGGGATGAGTTTGAAAAGGTAAAACCTGATGATTTGGGACACATGCAAATTATAACAGGTGAAAAAGCCGTAGAAAAATACGGTGAATCCGGCACAAATGGGATAATAGAAGTAACCACAAAAAACAAATAACATTAATTATAAATTCAGATTAGTAAGTAAGAGCGGTTTGAAAAAACTGCTTTTTTTATGCAATATCAACAGAAGTAAAAACATTACCAGAAGCTTTGTCAATAAATAGTTTTAAGTATATTTGCTTATAAACTAATAACATCAATATTTACACTATGCTTAAACACGCACACTCGGGTATCGCTTATCTGGTTATAATATTCCTGATAATCGTTGTAATCAATGCTTTTATGGGCATGAGTTCTAAAAAGCAATTCACAGACAAAGACCGGAAATTAGGATTATTTGCCTTGATTTTTAGTCATATCCAGTTATTGCTGGGATTGATTTTGTATTTTGTATCTCCAATGGTTCAGAGCTTTGGGGTAGCAATGAAAGACTCAACTTTAAGATTATATGCATTAGAGCATCCTTTAATTAATATTATTGCTATTGTTTTAATTACTATAGGATGGTCTAAACACAAGAAGGCGGAAGGAGATGCTAAGAAATTCAAGACTTTTGCGATATTTTATACTTTAGGATTAATTTTGATATTATCCCGTATTCCTTGGAAAGTTTGGATACCAAGTCTTTTTGCTTAAAAGCTTAGTTATAGATAAATAAAAAATGCTCCTTCTTTAGAGGAGCATTTTTTTTGGTATATTTTTTGTGTGACTAACCACATTTGCTAAATACAGCTATATGAAGATTCTACAATATATTTTTGGCGTATTTTTAATCATAACTTTATCTAGTTTCTCAGAACTGAAACAAGTGTATATGAAAGGTGATGTGATTTCAAAAAACCTGTTAACAGTTAGTGCAGATACATTGTTAACATTGGATGATAATTTGATTGTGTCAGATATTGAAAATACAGAATATCAAGGAGAATATGAAGTCGTAAACGAACAAACCAAAGCCTCCTATTACCACGATAAATTTACCGGACGCAAAACGGCAAGTGGTGAAATTTTTGATAATTCAAAATATACCGCCGCTCATAAAACATTGCCGTTTGGTACAAAAATAAAGGTTACCAACCTTAAAAATCAACGCTTCGTTGTTTTAACCGTGACAGACCGCGGACCTTTTACCAGGGGCAGAAGCGTGGATCTTTCTAAAAAAGCTTTTTTTGAGCTTACAGATAACCACCAAAGAGGAGTTTTAGAAGTTAAAATAGAAAAATTACTGGTTAGTGAAAATTAAAAGACTGATAAAAGTTGTCATTATATTGTTTTTTTTAGTTCTTTTCTTGTTGAGTTAAGTACAAGCAAAGCGTATTAAATTTAACTATACCCTATTAGTTGAGGAAAAAATCCTCAATATGGGGATAGGTGCTACGTGTCAAAGAACTTGTAGCATTATTGAAAAAGATTAAAAAGGATTGTTTTTCACAAACACAATTAAAAATAGTTGATTATAAAATTGGTTGCTGAGTATAAATCAAATTTTCCTATATTTCAAATAAAAGTTTTACCACTTTTTATAGGGAAATTTCGAGATATATGAATTGTAATATTGGGTTTTGCCGGTAACCTCTTCTCCAAGCCATTCTGGTTTTTCAAAAATTTCATCATCTGAAGTAAGTTCTATTTCAGCAAGGATTAAACCTTCATTATCACCGTGGAAAATGTCAACCTCAAAAGTATGATTTTGTTTTTTAATTAAATATCTTGTTTTAGAGATTACGAAATCCTCACACAAGTTGAGTAATTGCATACCTTCAATATAATCAATTTCTTTTTCCCATTCAAATCGGGAAGTACCCGAAATATTACTCTTGCCCTTAATAGTAATAAAAGCTTGTTTATCTCGGATTCTTACCCTGACGGTTCGTTCAGGATTGGAGTTTAAATAACCTTGTGAAATTTCATTTCTGCAATGCGATTCTTCAACAAATGCATGTGAACTAACTAAAAATTTTCTTTCAATTTCAATCATTGTTTTTTTTAATAAACTGTGTTTGTATGTCAAAATAAGGTATTTTTGAACAATAATAAAAAAATAATTGCTTGATATGAAATTAAAAAACATACTGAAATCTCCGCAAGGAATTGAAGAGCTGTTTAGGAAATATATGGTTGATGATAAGATTTATGTTAATGATGACCTCTCTTTCCTGGTAGATTTAGTTCATATTTTCAGACCTAAAAATGTTGATAAGATTAATAGAATTTCTATTGAGCCGCTCATAATTTATTTAAAAACGCATGAGACTGAATGCTCGGCCTTATTGGAATATTTAAAAACGCTGATGCTTGATCGACGTTTTAGCCGAATGGTATCTGATGCGGGTATTTTACAGGATTCCGACTTTTTATATGAGGTTAAAAAACGGCTTTGGGCAAAAGTATTGCCTTATCAGCCACCTAAAAACACCTATGAATATATATTAAATCAGGTTTTTTTCAAACATACAGATATACAATGGGTATCTTTAATACCTGAAGAACAGATTTTAGAACTTTTGGAGGAACTTAATGCACAAGATATTTTTAAAGAAAATAAAGAAGGCAGTGTTTTAAGTGAATTAATGAATTCTATCGGGCTTATTACACAACGCATGAGCGGGAGGGCAATGGAAAGCTCAATTATTAGAATGGTTCCTGAATACTCACATCTGGAGAGTCCATTTTTGGCATTGGAAAATGAAGTTGTTTCAGTAGAGCAAAGCATTCGTAAAGGGGAAATAAAGTTCTTAACGCCGGACGATATCAATTATAAGCAAATAAAAGTCTTACACAAACAGTGTTTAGATTTTGTAAGTCAGGCATTTAAAAATAGCTCAAAATTTGGTATTTCCATAAAGGTCAATCAGGGTCTATTGCGTTTAAGACAGCAATTGCAGCGGACAGACGAATTAATTTCACTGCTTGTTTTAAATGACGAAGAAAAAGAAGCAGGATTAAAAAACACTAAAGATCTTGCCTTGCAGCTTATAGAGTACAATTGCTATAAATATAACGTAACCCAGTTGGTTAAAGAAAGTACCCAATCCATTTCATATGAAATAACACAACATACTGCCAAAACCGGAGAACATTACATTACCAGTACAGCAAGCGAGTACTGGCATATGCTCAAATCGGCTATGGGAGCGGGAATTGTGGTGGGTTTTTTGTGTATTTTTAAAATATTTGCCCACAATGCAGATACCAGTGCTTTCGGGCATGCCTTTTTGTACAGTTTAAATTATGCCTTTGGATTTGTTTTAATTTACCTGCTCGGTTTTACGCTGGCTACTAAACAGCCTGCAATGACAGCAGCAACTATTATTAAGGCAATTGAAGACGGAAGAAAAAAGCATATGGAGAGTGGAGAAAAACACATGGGTTTTGCCAAGTTATTTGCTCGCTTGTTTCGTTCGCAGTTTATTGCCTTTATAGGGAATGTTATTTTAGCTTTTCCTATCGCGCTTATACTCATCTGGTTAATTGATATGGCTTTTAACGTTAATATTGCGGGAGATTCACATACCTGGCAGACTATGTTGATTGATGCAGATCCTATCGAATCAAGAGCCTTGTTTCATGCAGGAATAGCAGGAGTATTTTTGTTTTTATCTGGAATTATTTCAGGTAATATCTCCAATCGAAATAAGCACAATCAGGTATATTACCGCATTCAGGAGCATCCGTGGTTAAAACACAATCTGGGAGCTGAAAAAACAAAGAAACTGGCAGGCTGGGTAGAAAACAAATGGCCGGGGATAATGTCTAATGTTTGGTTTGGTGTTTTTATGGGAACTTGTGGAACAATCGGAACTTTTTTAGGTCTGGGAATTGATATACGGCACATTACATTTGTCAGCGGAAATATAGCGTTAGGCTGGTACGGGTCAGGCTTTAATGCGCCTACGGCAATGCTTGTATGGGCAGTTATAGGACTAGGACTGGTCGGGTTTATGAATTTTATGGTAAGCTTTAGTTTGTCTTTGCTTTTGGCTTTCCGCTCAAGAAATATTCCTCTTAAAGAAACATTAGAATTGATCAAAGCAACGTGGAGATACTTCAGAAGTTTTCCGATGGAGTTTTTTCTTCCTACTCCAAGTGGTGTAGTGGTGGAAAAGAGCGAGGAAAAGTAAATTCACAGGAATACCATATAAAAGATTGAGAAAAAATTCATCCTTCGCAGAGCTAATCAGCAAAGCAGACCGGTTAGAATTTTTCGTTTTCGTTGCTTGCTTCGCTTTGCTTTTCTCTTTTGTGCTTGAGGCTGTCTTTTAGAATATTGGCTTGTTCTGCAAATTCGAGTTTGGATATATTGATGTAATCTTCTAAATTGTGAATATTGCGGGCTAATTTTCGCAGGGAAGCTCTGTCGCTTTTGATAAACAATTCACTTTGTTCTTGAGCTTCCTCGTGGCTGAATCCTAATTTTTCGAGCATGACACCGCCTACATAAACCGCAGAGAAAAAAGTTTCTCTATATACCTCGGTTAAACCGTCTTGCAGGTATTCATAGGCTTTTTTCCTGTTTTTTGCACGTACTATTATTTCCACGTTCGGAAAATTTTTGCGCAATGTTTCCACCAGCTGATGATTTGCTTCAGGAGGATCTATGGCAGCAATAACATAGTGAGCGTTTTCCACTCCGATAGACTTAAGAATATTGATCGAAGTAGCATCGCCATAATAAACATTAAAACCCAGTTTTCGCAAGTGATCAACTCGTTCGGCATCGTTGTCCAAAACCAGTGTTGGAATATCGTTTGCCTGCAGTAATCTTCCGATAGTAGTTCCAAAATCTCCGAAACCAGCGATAATAACTTTCTTTTCGGGACTGATATTGGATAAATCATCATAGGGCTGAGGGACTTTAGCAGAAGGAACCAATCCTAAATAAGGAGCAATCCATTTTTCGTTTAATAATAGCAAAATAGGCGTGACAACCATAGATAAAGCCGTTGTGGCAAGTAAATAGTCATACCATTCCTGATTGATAAGATTAACGGTTTTTCCCAATGCTAAAATCACAAAGGCAAATTCTCCTATTTGAGACAGTAAAATCGCAAATAAAAAAGATTGATCTTTTGGGAATTTTTTCCATTTTCCGATTGCCAAAAGAATAACTGCTTTCAATGCCATAGTTCCAATCAACAGTCCTAAAATTACGAGAGGTTTGTTTACGATGATTTGAAAATTAATCGTAGAACCTACCGCAATAAAAAATATACCCAGCAAAAGAGCCTTAAAAGGTTCAATGTCGCTTTCGAGCTGATGTTTGTATGGATTATTTGCCAAAACAACTCCGGCAATAAAAGCGCCGAGAGCCGGACTTAAACCTACCTGCTGCATTAATAAAGATACCCCTATAACGAGAAGAAGTGCCGAAGCAGTGTAAATCTCTCTGATTTTTAACCTGCCCACTGAGCGGAAAAGAGGATTGATGATGTGATTTCCAACCAGATAAATTATAGATATGGCTCCTAATATGGCTAGCGTTTTCATAAACACCGGTGCGCCGTCCAGCCAGCTGTTATGAGTTGTGGCAATCGCTGTTTTATTTCCAACTGCCAATAAAGGAATGATAGCCATAATCGGGATGACCATGATATCTTGAAATAAAAGTACGGCAAAACTCGATTTTCCTGCATTGGATTTGTTCAATCCCCGTTCTGAAATGGTTTGTAAAATAATGGCAGTAGAGGACATGGTAACAACAAATCCTATTGTTAAAGCCGTTCCTATTGGAAGATGCAAGAAAAAATAAGCAATTAATGTTACAAGGCCTATAGTGCCTGCTCCTTGTGCTGTTCCTAATTTTATAATCTCATTTTTTATTTTCCAAAATTCTTTAGGATCTAGCTCTAGTCCGACTAAAAAAAGCATCATAACCACACCAAATTCTGTGGCATGCATGATATCGGCCCCATCGTTTCCAACAAATTTAAAAACAAACGGACCTATTAATATGCCGGCAAATAGGTACCCCAAAACAGAACCCATTCCCATTTTTTTGGAAATAAGTACACAGATAACAGCGGCAAATAAAAAGACAAAGGCTTGTGCTAAAAACTCATTCATTTTTGATTCATTGTTTTTTATTTAGTGGTACACGTCGGATTATAGTAGGTGAAAATTAAGGATAATATATTGAAAACAAACATTCTGATATTGACTTCTAATTTCAGGTTAGTTTTATTCCCAACTTTACAAAGTTATGAAAAGATAATTGAGAAAAATGTTTTAGGATAAAAAATACAGATTATCCACAGAATTAATCATTGTTTTTTAAACTACTTTTGTAGAGTAACTATTCTGTCAAATGACCCGAAAAATTATACATATTGACATGGATGCTTTTTACGCTTCAGTAGAACAGCTTGATTTTCCGGAATTAAAAGGAAAACCCATTGCTGTTGGAGGTGGAGGCGATCGCGGAGTAGTTGCAGCGGCGAGTTATGAGGCTCGGAAATTTGGCGTTAGAAGCGCTATGAGTGGAGTTCTGGCAAGAAAGAATTGCCCCGAACTGATTTTTGTCAAACCAAGGTTTCAGCGCTATAAAGAAATATCCCAGCAAATCAGGACTATTTTTTATGAATATACTGATTACGTAGAACCTTTGTCTTTGGATGAAGCTTTTTTAGACGTTACTCAAAATAAAATGGGAAACCCCAGTGCAACATTAATTGCTGAAGAAATTCGCAACAAAATATGGAATCAGACGCAACTCACAGCCTCGGCAGGTATTTCAATCAATAAGTTTTTGGCGAAAATAGCCAGTGATTTTAATAAACCCAACGGACAAAAAACAATTAAACCTGCAGAAATTTTGCCTTTTTTGGAAAGCCTGGAGATTAAAAAATTCTTTGGAATAGGAAAGAAAACGGCAGATAAAATGTATCACTTGGGTATCTTTACCGGAAGTGACTTAAAAAGCAAGTCTCAGGATTTTTTGGAAAAGCACTTTGGAAGATCAGGTTTAGATTATTACCATATTGTTCGAGGAATTCATAATTCACCTGTCCGCCCAAACAGAACCATCAAATCTATTGGAACGGAACGCACATTTGAAGAAAATTTATCTTCCGAGATTTTTATTCTTGAAAAGCTGGAGTATATTGTAGAAGATTTAAGTTTTCGGTTAAAAAAACAAAATGTGGCAGGCAAAACGATAACTTTAAAGATTAAATACTCTGATTTTGTACAACAGACCAGAAGCCATACTGTTCCGTATTACCTATCGGATAAAGAATTGCTATTGGATATTGCCCGAAACCTGCTTTTTCAGTCAAAATTAAAAGAATCGGTTCGCTTGATAGGCGTTTCTGTTTCAAACCTGAACTCTGACCAAAAGAAAAAGCCTATTGCCGTTCAGCTTAGATTTGATTTTTAATGTTTTTTAATAAATTAAATGATGATAAAACCGCCCTATCTAAAAAAAGGAGATAAAATAGCTATTGTCTGCACAGCCCGAAAATTTAGTAAAGAAGAAGCGCAGCCGGCCATCCAATTGATGGAATCATGGGGATTACAGGTTGTTTTAGGCGAGACTATAGGGAAGGATAATTTTCAGCTGGGAGGTACTGATGAAGATAGAGTTAACGATTTTAATAAACAATTGGCTAATCCAGAAATAAAGGCAATATGGTGTGCTCGAGGTGGTTATGGTACAGTTCGGATTATTGATCAAATTGATTTTGGTTTGTTGACAAAAAGTCCCAAATGGATTATTGGTTTTAGTGATGTTACGGTTTTGCACAGCCATATCCACAAGCTGGGCATCGAAACTATTCACGGAATAATGGCGTTTAGTGTTCCAAAAGCAACAGAAAAAGCTCAAGATACTCTATATCATGCACTATTTGACGGAAGGTTGGAGTATAAAATAAAATCTAGCGAGCTAAATAAATATGGAAGTGCAAGGGGAGAGCTGGTTGGCGGTAATCTTTCTATTTTGTATAGTTTATTAGGATCTCCGTCTGCAATAGATACAAATGGCAAAATTTTGTTTATTGAGGATTTAGACGAATATCTGTATCATTTAGACAGAATGATGTACAATTTAAAGCGCAACGGAGTTTTAGATAATCTTAAAGGAATGATAGTCGGCGGAATGACCGATATGCATGACAATGAAATTCCTTTTGGTCAGAAAGCTCATGAGATTATACTGTCCGCAGTATCCGGTAAAGACTATCCGGTTATTTTTGATTTTCCCTCGGGACACGGAGCAGAAAATAATGCGCTTATTTTAGGACGAAAGATAGCTTTGAAAGCCGATCCGCAAGGATCTTGCTTAAAATTTGAATAGCATGGCAAAGCATTATGATTTAGGAAAAAGAGGCGAAGAACTGGCAGCTCAGTATCTAAAAGAAAAAGGATACGTTGTATTTGAACGCAACTGGCGATATGGAAAAGCAGAAATAGATATTATTGCGATGGACGGAAAGACCTTGGTTTTTATAGAAGTAAAGACGCGTAGCACGCTAGATTTTGGTTTACCACAAGAATTTATTACCAAAAAGAAGATAAATCTGATGATTTTGGCAGCAAATGCTTACACAGAACAATATAAAAGAACAGAAGAAATTCGCTTTGATGTATTAGGAATTTATCAAAAAGGAGATGTTATTGAAGTATTTGAACATTTAGAAGACGCATTTTATCATTTTTAAAAATTATTTATAATTCATCAAAAAAGAAACGAATATATAAACTTTGTTTTTTTAATATAAAATTATTGATTAGTCTTTTATTTAATGTTAATTATTTTAGAGTATATGGGTTGTTGAAGGTTTTGTTGTTTTAAAAAAGTCTTAATAAGGCTTGCTCCTTATTTAGAATCATTTTACATTTGCGTAAATTAAAATAGTTCTAAATAATATATATATAAGATGAAAATACTAAATACCCTTCTGTTTACTCTTGGCGGAGTTGTGGTAAGTATTGCACAAACAACAACCATAAAAGGTAGAGTTGTTGATGAAAGCAATAAACCTGTTTCTTATGCTTCTGTTTTTATTGAAAATTCAGGAATTGTAGCCCAAACAAATGACAATGGAGAGTATCTGTTAAAAGATATTGCTACAGGAAAACATTCAATTAAAGCAATGCTTGTAGGATACGCATCATCTGTGCGAGAAGTAAATATTGCAAAAAAAGAGGAAATAGTAAATTTTGTATTGGTTACTGATAGCCAGTTGGAAAACATTACTATTTATGGAAGAAGTAATAAAAACACAAAACAACTTCAAAATTTGACGCGTCTGCCTTTAGGAATCCAGGATCAGGTACAGTCAATCAGTATTGTGCCGGAACACGTTATTAAAGAGCAAGGAGCTTTAACAATAACAGATGCCGCGCGTAACGTAGCGGGAGTAACGCAGTTTGCTAGTTATGGAGGAGTAAAAGAAAGTATGTCTATGCGGGGTTTTAGAGGAACGCCGGTTTTGCGAAATGGAGTGGGAATGGATTCAGATTTTAGAACTGCATCTGGAATTTCGGATATGCAAGGAGTTGAAAGTGTTGAGGTAATTAAAGGATCAGCTGCCATATTGCAAGGAATTGGAAACGGATTAGGTTCGGCCGGAGGAGTAATTAACCTGGTTACTAAAACACCTAATTTTAGAAACAGCCGCGAAGTTGGTTTTAGAGTAGGAAGTTATGGACAAATAAGACCAACCGTTGATTTTGAACAGATTTTAGATAAAAAAGAAAGTATCTCTTTTCGCTTTAACGGTGCCTATGAACGAAATGACGGGTGGCGTACTTATGTAAATAACGAGCATTTTTATATCAATCCATCGTTGACTTGGAAAATTGACGATAAAACCAAATTATCGGTAGAGATGGATTATTTAAACGGCGATAATACTCCGGATAGAGGAACTGTAAATCTGGCTCCGGATTATGTAGAAGCACTATATAAAATGCCACACAATAAATTTTTAGGATTTAAAGGAGACAATGTCAATGTTAAAACTCAAAACTACGTAGCGAGATTTGAAAGACAGCTGACAGATAAATTAAGTTTTAGAACTTCTTATGCTGCGTCTATTTACAAAGATTACGGAAGAGCAACCAGTGTTTCTACCGTTAAAAGAAAAACAAGTATAGAAAACTGGGAAGATTTCCAAAATATAAGAAGAACAGTTTCTATGAGCGAAAAAGGAGATTATAATTCAGTTTTTCAGGCAGATTTAGTAGGGAAAGACATTTTTACCGGTATTTTAAAACACACTTTTCAGGTAGGATTTGATTACAGACAAAGTAAAGTAATTTCCGGAAGCTCTACAGGACAAGTATGGGGAACTGATGAAAACGGAAATCCGAAGCTTGTTAATTATACGAATGATATAAATGTATTGGAGGCGATTGACAATACTTTGCCGGATGATATCATTTATGCTGATATAGAAACTAGTCGTACGATGACTCCTACAATAGGTTTTATGGCTCAGGATTATATCCAGTTTGGCGATAAATTTGGTGCAATGTTAGGACTTCGCTATAGCAGATTAAACGGAAACTCTGTTGAAAATGCAGCCGTTTACAGATGGAACCCAATGGTAGGATTAATTTTTAAACCACAAGAAAATATTAGTACGTTTGTTTCCTATACAACTACAAGTAACCTTAGACAGTCAAATTCAAAAATGGCTGATGGCGGATTTGCGGGACCGCAAGATACAAAACAAGTAGAATTTGGATTTAAATCAAACTGGTATAACGATCATTTAGGAGTTAACTTCACTTACTTTTTCGTAAATCAGGATAATTTGCTTGCAGAAGTATTAGATGCAAACAATACGCCAACCAATACCTATGCAAAAGTGGGAAGCCTAAAACGAAATGGCTTTGAGTTAGAGGTTAACGGAAAGATTACAAATAATCTAGAAGTGATATTGGGGTATGCAAACCTATATGCAAGATATCAGGACAGTCCAAATTACGTAGATGGGTCTGCGCCAATGAATGCTCCGGAACACACAGCAAATGGCTGGGTAAATTACAAGTTTACAGAAGGTTCTTTAAGCGGATTATCTTTAAGTGCAGGAGTTTATTATGTAGGAAAAAGACCGGTTAACGAATATGCCAGAACAGCAGACGGACACGGATCCTTTGTTAACACCAGACCGTTTGATATGCCAAGCTATACAACAGTTAACGCCCAAGCAGCCTATACTTATAAAAATGCTACATTGAGTTTGTTTGTAAACAATATGTTTAATGAATTAGGATATACTTCTTATTACCGAGGAGGATACATCAATGAAATAGCTCCAAGAAATTTTGCGGCTCAGTTAACTTATAAATTCTGATAAAAGAATATTTTAAAGCACGTTTTATCTCCGATAGAGCGTGCTTTTTTGTTTAAAAAAGTATGAAAACAAAAAAAAGATACACCTTCCGAAAATTAATTAACGATCTCCATTTGTGGTTGGGGGTTGCCAGCGCACTTGTGCTTTTTGTCGTTTGTTTAACAGGAACAATTTATACTTTTAAAAACGAAATAGAAGCTTTTATCGAGCCTGATAAATTTAAAATAGAAAATACCGGAATCAATCAATATTCTGTCAAAGAGATGTTGACCGTGTTAGAGGAAAACTATACCGGAAAAGTTCAGCGAGTTTCTATTTCAGAAAATAAAAGCAAGCCGGTTATTTTTTCAATTAATTCAGAAAAAGGAAAAAGAGGAGAGACCTTATATGTGAACCCCTATACAAATCAAGTAATAGGACAAGGAAACGGACCTGCTCACGAGTTTTTTATGACCATCTTTAAACTGCACAGATGGTTGCTTTTAGATATGAACATAGGTCGCCCTATTGTGGGAATTGCAACTATAATATTTGTGATACTATCTGTATCGGGGCTAGTACTTTGGTTTCCCAAAAAAATAAAAGGCTGGAAAAGCATCAAACCGGGATTTAAAATCAAGTTTAAAGCAAACTGGAAGCGCATTAATCACGATTTGCACAATACCTTAGGATTTTATTCTTTGCTAATTATCATTATTATGTCACTGACCGGATTATGTTGGTCGTTTGACTGGTACAGAGACAGTCTGAGTACAGTATTGGGAGCTAAAGTTTTTGGAGGAAGAGGAGAAGCTAAACCGGAATCTTCAACAGATGCCGGAAAAACACTCGATTTATCAGAGGTAATTACAATAGCCAATAAGGAACTGCCATTCCCTTTCAGAACAATGACAATCGTTTTTCCAAAAGATGCCAAAGGAAGTTTTGAGATTGGCAAAAATGAAAAATCACGATTTAATGAAACGGTTTATGACAGAATTTTTATAGATCAATATTCAGGAGAAGTTGTTAAAAAAGAAATCTTTGCCGATAAAACATTCGGTGAAAAAGTGGCGTATTCTATTCGGGCATTACATTTTGGCGATATTTATGGGATTTTTTCAAAAATAATTTATTTTGTTGTTTGCCTGATAGCAACAAGTCTGCCGATAACGGGAATTTTTATCTGGCTCAATAAAATGAAGAAAAAGAAAAAACCAGTCTGTTTCAAACAATAACATTTCTTTATCAGTCTAAAATTTTTATCTCCGAGAAAATATGTAACTTTGTAGTTATAACCCAATTGTATTTAATATTATGTATCCAGAAGAAATAGTAAAACCAATGCGTCAAGAATTAGCTGATGCAGGATTTAAAGAATTACATACCTCGCAAGAAGTAGAAAGTGCTTTGGCAGAAGAAGGAACAACCTTAGTGGTAGTTAATTCCGTATGCGGATGTGCAGCTCGCAATGCCCGTCCGGGAGCAATCATGAGTTTACAAGGAGACAAAAAACCAAATAATATTGTTACTGTTTTTGCAGGAGTGGATAGAGAGGCCGTGGATACAGCAAGAGAACATATGTTTCCGTTTCCGCCTTCTTCTCCATCTATGGCATTGTTTAAAAACGGAGAGCTGGTTCATATGTTGGAACGACATCACATCGAAGGAAATCCGGCAGAAATGATAGCAGAAAACTTAATGGACGCTTTTAAAGAACATTGCTAAAAAAGATGCCACCTTTAGGGTGGTTTTTTTTTATATTTGCCTTTTAACTAAAGGGAATGCAAAAAATAATATCTTATCCGCTCTCTGTACTTTTTACAATCTGTTTGTTGATTGTTTTACTGGTTTTCCACGTATTGCAATGGTTGACTTTTAACTTATTCGGTTATCAGGCACACAAAAAAGTTGTGGATTGGATGGTGTGGTGGATTATGCTGTGTACAGGAATTTTAGGAACAACCTATAGCGTAAAAATAGAAGAAGAAATCCCTTTGGATAAACCTGTTATTTTTGTCTCAAACCATCAGAGTATGTTTGATATACCAATAATAATCTGGTTTTTTAAAAAATATCATCCTAAATTCGTCAGCAAACAAGAGTTGGGGAAAGGAATTCCGAGCGTTTCTTATAATTTAAAACACGGAGGTTCGGTGCTTATTGATCGAAAAGATGCGAAACAGGCACTGACTGTGATAAAAGGATTAGGACAATACATAACAAAATACAATCGTTCGGCTGTTATTTTTCCGGAAGGAACCAGAAGCAGAGACGGAAAACCAAAGCGATTTTCAGAAAACGGAATTAAAATGCTTTGTAAGTTTGCTCCTGATTCTTATATTGTTCCGCTAACGATTAATAATTCGTGGAAAATGTTTCGCTTCGGAAAGTTTCCTTTCGGATTAGGTGCCAGGATCAACATCTACGCACATAAATCTATACAAGTAAAAGAATTTGATTTTGAAACGCTGATGCAAAAAACAGAGGAGTTAATCAAGTCAAAAATTAAATAAAATATTAACAAGCCGCTGCTACTCTAACAAACCTACTAACCCAAAATAGCGAATGTAGTTGTCAGGCGCAAACCATGAAGATATGTCAATACAAAATGTTCGATTAGAAGTTATGCGCTTCTTAGAAAAAAATATAGACACATTTGTTGATAGCTACTTAATTCCGGTAGAAAAAATTTGGCAGCCGTCAGATTTGCTTCCGGATTCAGAGAGTGAAGAGTTTATAGAAGAAGTAAAAGAATTAAGGGAATATGCAAAAGAATTGCCTTATGATTTTTGGGTAGTTTTAGTGGGAGATACGATTACAGAAGAGGCTTTGCCTACTTACGAATCATGGCTGATGGATGTTGAAGGTGTAAATCAACGTGAAGGGGAAGGCGGAAACGGATGGGCAAAATGGATTCGTCATTGGACAGGAGAAGAAAATCGCCATGGAGATTTATTGAATAAATACCTTTACCTGTCAGGCAGAGTAGATATGAAGGAGGTAGAGATTACAACTCATTATCTGCTTAACGATGGTTTTGATCCGGGTACAGACCGGGATCCTTATAAAAACTTTGTGTTTACCAGTTTTCAGGAACTGGCGACATACATTTCTCATAACAGAGTAGCCAAAATGGCAAAGAAATACGGAGATCACAGATTGTCAAAAATGTGTCGGTTGATAGCTGGAGATGAAATGAGACATCATCATGCTTATTCGGAGTTTGTAGATCGAATTTTTAAAGTAGATCCAAGTGAAATGCTTTTGGCTTTTGTGGATATGATGAAGCGCAAAATAACCATGCCGGCTAATTTACTGCGTGAATCAGGAGGTAAAATGGGAGAAGCGTTTGAATTATTCTCTGATTCTGCACAACGGATAGGAGTATATACTTCCCATGATTACATAGAAATTATGCAGAAATTGATAGACAGATGGGAAATATCTCATTTGACTAATCTGACAGATGAAGCAGAAAAAGCAAGAGATTACCTGATGAAATTACCTGCGCGTATGACGCGTATAGCAGAAAGGATGACCGTAGGAAAAGAACAGCATATTTTTAAATGGGTACGTCCCGCTTTGATAAAATAAAATGAAAGATAAACGCATAGAATCAGTTATTTTATTTGTTAAACAAGAACTGAAAAATGCAGAAGGAGGACATGATTGGTTTCATATTGAACGCGTTTATCGAAATGCCCTTCACATTGCTTCTTTTGAGCGAGAAGCAGATCTAACCGTTGTAAAACTGATTGCATTGCTACACGATATTGCAGACAGCAAATTTCATAACGGAGATGAAACCATCGGACCTGCTATCGCAAAAAAACTATTAGAATCTCTCAATTTTGATAAAAATACGATTGAACATGTAGTAAAGGGAATTGAAAATATTTCTTTTAAAGGAGGGAATTTTGAAGCCTCTTTTACTTCTAAAGAGTTAGATATTGTACAGGATGCAGATCGATTAGATGCCATTGGAGCAATCGGAATTGCGCGTACTTTTAATTATGGAGGACATAAAAATAATCCAATCTACAATCCAGCAGTAGAGCCATCCTTTCGAATGAGTAAAGAAGAGTATAAAGCTCACAAAGGGACGACTATCAATCATTTTTATGAGAAATTATTACTTTTAAAAGATAGGATGAATACAGAAGCCGGAAAAAAGATTGCGATGGACAGACATCGGTTTATGGAAAGGTTTTTAGCGCAGTTTTATGCAGAATGGGAAGGGGAAGCATAGCTCGACCATACATATATTCAAATAAAACAGGTGAGGTTTGTCTAAAATCTCACCTGTTTTATTTATAAAGACTTCATATTATTTTATTTCTGAAATGCGGAGCGTATTAACCATTCCTTTTTCAATAATAGGCATTGCGGCTAAGTTGATGACCATATCGCCTGATTGTGCAAATCCTTTTTCTGCTACCATTCGATTAATATCTTCAATAGTCTCATCTGTGCTGACGTATTTATCGTAATAAAATGCCTGAACTCCCCATAACAGGTTTAGTTGAGTAATGATTCGTTTATTGGACGAAAAAACCAAAATATTGCTGTTTGGTCTCCATGCCGAAATTTGAAAAGCTGTATATCCACTGTTAGTTAAAGTACAAATGGCTTTGGCTTCTATCTCATTTGCCATAAGAGCGGCGTGATAGCAAATATTTTTAGTTATATAACGATTCGTTTTTATTTGAGGAGGAGTTTGCGGAACTCTTATTAAAGGTGAATTCTCTACGCTCTGAATAATCTGAGTCATTTTTTCTATTACCTGAATAGGGTAACTTCCAATAGAAGTTTCACCAGATAACATTACAGCATCCGCGCCATCCATAACGGAGTTGGCTACATCGTTTACTTCTGCCCGTGTAGGTGTCAGACTAGAAATCATCGTTTCCATCATCTGAGTTGCAATAATTACTGGAATACGAGCGTTTTTGGCTATATTGACTAATTCTTTTTGAATCAAAGGGACTTCTTGTGCAGGAATCTCTACTCCTAAATCTCCTCTGGCAACCATTAATGCATCGCAATGGGCAATGATTTTTTTAATGTTTTTAACAGCTTCGGGTTTTTCTATTTTAGCAATAATGGGAATTTTGTAGTCCGAGTGTTCTTTAATCAGGTTTTGAAGATCCATAAGGTCTTCCTTTGTACGAACAAATGATAAAGCAATCCAGTCAACCTGAGCATTGATAGCAAAAATAGCATCTTTAATATCTTTTTCTGTTAAAGCAGGTAAGGAGACTTTGGTCATAGGAAGATTTACGCCTTTTTTAGATTTTAAAGGACCTCCTTGGATTACTTTTGCTGTAACTTCATCGATATCGTTTGTTTCAACAACTTCAAAGATTAATTTGCCGTCATCCAGTAAGATGCGTTCTCCGGACTGCACATCTTTAGGAAATTGTTTATAATTCATATAAACGTTTTTGGCATCTCCTTTGAATTCTTCTTTCGTTGAAAAAGTAATAATGTCACCTGGATTTACTATTACATCCTCTGCCATTGTTCCTACGCGTAGTTTAGGACCTTGTAAATCAGCCAATATAGAAGTAGTATATCCGTATTCTTTGTTTAATTCCCGGATAATATTTATTTTCTCCTGAACATCTTTGTAATCAGCATGGGAAAAATTTATTCTAAAAACATTTACGCCGGCTTTAATCATATTGTGCAACACATCTCTTGTACTTGATGCCGGTCCTAGTGTTGCTACAATTTTAGTTTTTTTAGGTGTTACCATATTTTTAAAAAATTAGGTTTTGTTTTGATTTTATTTTCTCCGGCTTGATTTCATAAGCAGTGGAGATAATCTTTAGTGAATTCAGTTTCTCAATAGTTGCGGCGATATCAAATTGATGATTGGTGTTTTCTATTTTTATCAAATAATCAACTGTTTTTAATTCCGGAAATAAATAGCCTTGGCGTGTTATAACCGGGGCTATACCGGAAAACAAAAGTGATTCTGTCTGATTTTTGGGCTGAAGAAAAGTTTTATTGGAGATAAGCTGCCAAAGGACGTGGTGATCAGAGTCTTCGTATTCAAACAGTACAAATGATCCGTTGCCTTCGTCCGTAGTAATAGCTATATCTTTCGCTCGTCGCTCTAAGAATAAATTTAAAACAGCATTGATAAAGTAAGCTATTTTGTATTCGTCTTTTCTGGAAGAGTGTAAGGCAATAAGTTTGTAGTCTTCTGTGTCAAAATCATCTAACAGGTGTATAGTCGGTGCACTCATATTGAGTTTTTGTTAAGAGCAAATATACAATATTTATGAAGGATAACCTTGAAAATACTTGTGATACAAATTAATAGATTGTTAAAAAAGTGATTTTAAAATTAAATCTTAATTTTTTCCTGTAAGGCAAAATAAGCGCGCTGTGCGGCTTTTTCTTCTGCTTTTTTCTTTGAAGTAGCCCTGCCTTTTGCTATTAGTTTGTTGTCGATATATAATCGAACGCCAAAATATTTGATATCTTCAGCACTGTTTTCGTCATAAGAGTCAAATTTAAAGGAATGCTTTGATTTTTGACACCATTCAATTAACAAGCTTTTATAGCTGGTTATTTTTGTTTCTAATTTTTGAATATCAGAAATTGTGGAAAGGAGTTTGTCATGAATAAACTTTTCGCAAGCCGGATATCCCTTGTCTAAATAAATAGCTCCTATCAAAGCTTCTAAAAGATTGCCGTGAATATTTTCTCCAAACTGCTGGTTGCCCATTTTGCTTTCTACATTGCAGATGAGATTAAGATTTTTGCCAATAGTGTTGAGGTTTTCTCTGCTGACAATTTTAGAGCGCATTTTGGTAAGGTATCCTTCGTCACCGTTTGGCACTTGAATATAGAGGTGCGAAGCTATAACAGAACCCAACATAGCGTCTCCTAAAAACTCCAATCTCTCATAGTTGATGGGATTGCCGTTGTTATCGGTTAAATTCATAGAGCGGTGTGTAAATGCAATTCTGTAATACGATACGTCAGCTGGCTTGGTGCCGGTAATCTGAGATATTTTACGACAAAAATTCCCGTCTTCTGAAGAAGAACGGGAATTTTTGATCAATTTATTCAACAAGCCTCTCATCTTGAGATAACTTTTTATATATCAATTTTTTTCATCAATACACAAGCGTTGTGTCCGCCAAATCCAAAAGTATTGCTCATTCCTACTTTAATATCTCTTTTTTGAGCTGTATTAAAGGTGAAATTCAATTTTGAATCAATTTGATTGTCATCCGTAAAGTGGTTGATAGTTGGCGGAATAATTCCATGTTTAAGAGAAAGAATCACAGAAATGGCTTCTATAACTCCTGCAGCTCCTAACAAATGCCCTGTCATTGATTTTGTAGAATTCAGGTTCATATTATATGCGTGTTCTCCAAATACGCGTTGAATAGCTTTAGATTCAGCAATATCGCCGAGAGGAGTAGAGGTACCGTGCATATTTAGCGCATCTACGTCTGAGGGCTGTAGGCCAGCATCTCTTAAACAGTTAAGCATAACGTTCATTGCGCCCAATCCTTCCGGATGTGGAGCTGTTAAGTGATGAGCGTCAGCAGACATACCTCCGCCTCCGATTTCACAATATATTTTTGCTCCGCGTGCTACAGCGTGTTCATATTCTTCTAAAACTAAAGCGCCTGATCCTTCCCCTAAAACAAATCCTTCTCTGTCTTTGTCCATTGGTCGGGAAGCAGTTTTTGGATCGTCATTTCGAGTTGAAAGAGCATGCATGGCATTAAAACCACCAATACCTGCTATGGTAACAGCTGCTTCAGAACCTCCTGTAACAAATAGGTCTGCCATGCCTAAACGGATGTAATTAAAGGCATCTATAATAGCATTAGTAGAAGAAGCACACGCAGATACAGTAGTAAAGTTTGGTCCTCTAAGACCGTATTTCATAGAGATATGACCGCTGGCAATATCTGCAATCATTTTGGGGATAAAAAATGGGTTGAACTTAGGAATGCCGTTTCCGGTAACAAAATTGGTTACTTCGTTTTGAAAAGTTTCTAAACCGCCAATTCCTGATCCCCAGATTACACCTGCTCGGTCTCTGTTTATAGCATCAAGATTTATTCCTGAATCGTTAATAGCTTCTTCAGCACTAACCATGGCATACTGTGCAAAGCGATCCATTTTTCGGGCTTCTTTTCGCTCAATAAAATCCTCTGCATTAAAGTTTTTTACTTCACACGCAAATTGAGTTTTGAAATTGGTAGCGTCAAAATATGTAATGGGCGCAGCTCCGCTTACTCCATTAATTAGGCTGTTCCAATACTCCTGAATATTATTCCCAATTGGGGTGAGAGCACCTAAACCTGTTACAACAACTCGCTTTAATTTCATAAAGTTATGGTTTGTGTTAAAAAAAAATCCCAATTTTCACTTTGCCAAAAAGGAAACATTGGGTAGTTTGTTTGAAATATTTTTAAAGATTGTCTCCAATCTCTCCTTTTTTATCAATAAATTATCAAATAGATAAAATAATAACGCCCACGTGTAAAAGAACACGTGGGTTGTTAGTTATTATTTTTTAGCTTCTTCAATGTAAGAGATAGCTTGACCAACTGTAGCGATGTTTTCTGCTTGGTCATCCGGAATTTGAATGTCAAATTCTTTTTCGAATTCCATAATAAGCTCAACAGTGTCTAGTGAATCAGCTCCTAAATCATTAGTGAAGCTTGCTTCTGCTACAACTTCGTTCTCGTCAACACCTAATTTGTCAACGATAATCGCTTTTACTCTTGATGCAATGTCTGACATAATCTTTAATTTTAAATTTAAATTTGTAGGCAAAAATAAAAAACTTTATTTTAAAACCTGCTTTTACATGTTAATTGTCGGTGCGAAATTATAAAAATAATTAATACTTCTCGTTATTTTTCTATTTATTGTCAGTAATTATTCTTTTTTTTGTATCGATTTAATACAATGTTACAGTACTTCCATATGAAAAAAATAGCTTTATTCGCTTCGGGTTCAGGAACTAATGTCGAAAATATTATCAATTATTTTGAAAATAAATCAGATGTCAACCAATATTTGGTACTAGTAAATAACCCAAATGCTAAGGTAATAGAAAAAGCGGAAAAAAGAAATATTCCCGTAATGATTTTTGATAGAAAGATGCTGAATAGCGGGAAAGTAGCAGAAAAATTAAAAGATTTCTTACCTGATTTAATTGTTTTGGCAGGTTTTTTATGGAAATTCCCCGAAGAGTTGGTAAAAGAGTATTCCAACAAAGTAATCAATATTCATCCGGCATTGCTTCCTAAATATGGAGGAAAGGGAATGTACGGACATTTTGTCCATGAAGCAGTTGTCAAAAATAAAGAAAAGTTAACCGGAATTACAATCCATTATGTCAATGAAAATTATGACGAAGGAGCTGTTATTTTTCAAGTCTCAACAGAGGTGCAACCTGACTTTACACCCGAAGAAGTGGCTAAAGCAGTGCAGCGATTAGAACACAAATACTTTCCCGAAGTAATTGAACAACTTTTAGCAAAAATTAATTAATGCAACCTCAGATTCTTTTATATACCGATGGTTCGTCAAGAGGAAATCCCGGACCGGGAGGGTATGGAGTCATTTTACACCTCAATAACACAAAACATTATAAAGAACTTTCACAAGGATACCGATTGACAACCAATAACCGAATGGAATTATTGGCGGTAATTGTAGGATTGGAAGCTTTGACAAAAGAGAACCTGTCTGTATTGGTAGTTTCAGATTCTAAATATGTGGTGGACTCGGTGACGAAAGGCTGGGTGTTTGGCTGGGAAAAGAAAGGCTTTTCCGGAAAGAAAAATCCCGATTTGTGGATTCGTTTTTTAAAAGTATACCGCAAACATCAAGTAAAATTTCAGTGGATAAAAGGCCATAATAATCATCCAATGAATGAGCGCTGTGATCAGTTAGCAGTTACAGCTGCTTTAAATAAAGATTTGTTGAAAGACAATTATTACGAAGACCACCGAGAAGAAGGGATTTTTTGAAAATCCTTTTTTTCAAAAATAACTTATGAGTATATTTGCATCTTCATTTCTTAGCGAAAAACATGAATAAATTACTGATAGTAGGAACGGTGGCTTTTGATGCGATAGAAACTCCTTTTGGAAAGACAGATAAAACATTAGGAGGAGCAGCTACGTATATTGGGTTATCAGCGGCCTACTTTAATGTTAATTCAGCGATAGTTTCTGTAGTTGGAGACGATTTTCCGGCGGAATATCTGGAACTGTTTAAAAACAGGAATATAGATGTTTCCGGAATCGAAATAGTAGAAGGAGAAAAAACATTTTTTTGGAGTGGCAAATACCGCAATGATTTAAACGTCAGAGATACACTGGAAACGCAGTTAAATGTGTTGGCGGATTTTAGTCCTAAAGTTCCGGAAAATTTTAAAGACGCTGATGTGGTAATGCTGGGGAATCTGCACCCTCTGGTTCAAAAAAATGTACTGGATCAGCTTACCCGAAAACCCAAACTGGTTGTTTTAGACACGATGAACTATTGGATGAATCATACACCGGATGAGCTGAAAGAAGTTTTGCAGCGTGTGGATGCCATAACGATAAATGATGAAGAAGCACGACAATTATCCGGAGAGTATTCACTGGTAAAAGCAGCAGAAAAAATACATGAAATGGGTCCGAAATACGTAGTTATTAAAAAAGGAGAAAACGGGGCGCTGCTGTTTTCCGGAAAAAAAGTATTTTTTGCACCCGCATTGCCTTTAAAAGAAGTTTTTGATCCGACAGGGGCGGGAGATACTTTCGCCGGAGGATTTACCGGGTATTTGACTCAGAGCAGTAATGTTTCGTTCAGAAACATGAAAAATGCCGTTATACACGGTTCAAATTTGGCATCTTTTTGCGTGGAGAAGTTTGGAACAGAACGAATGGAATGTTTAAAACAGGAAGAAGTACAGGAAAGATTGCAACAATTCAGAATGTTAACCCAATTCGATATCGAATTAGCAGAATAATGTCATAGCTAAGCCCGTTTGGGCTTTTTTTAATTTTAATTATAATACTACACAACTAACAAACTATGAGTGACGCGTTAAAACACGAATGTGGTATAGCGGTTTTAAGGTTAAAAAAACCGTTGTCATATTACAAAGAAAAGTATGGGTCTGCTTTTTATCCAATACAAAAAATGTATTTATTGATGGAAAAACAGCATAATCGCGGTCAGGATGGAGCTGGATTGGCAAGTGTCAAGTTGGATATGCAGCCCGGAGAACGTTATATCAGTCGTGTGCGTTCTAACCAAGCTCAACCTATTCAGGATATTTTTTCGCAGATAAACGAGAGAATAAACCAAGAGTTGGAGGAGCATCCGGAATATTGTGAAAGTGCGGAGTTGCAGAAAAAATATATTCCATATATAGGAGAAGTGTTTTTAGGACATGTGCGGTATGGGACATTTGGTAAAAATAGTATTGGGAGTGTTCATCCGTTTTTGCGTCAAAATAATTGGGTACACCGAAATTTGATAGTTGCCGGAAATTTTAATTTAACCAATTCTAAAGAGTTATTTGATGATTTGGTTCGTTTAGGGCAGCATCCCAAGGAAATGTCTGATACGATTACCGTAATGGAAAAAATAGGTCATTTTTTGGACGACGAAGTTTCGGATTTATATTATAAGATAAAAGAAGAGGGATTCTCTAAAAAAGACGCTTCTCCGTTTATTGGAGAAAGACTGGATGTAGGACGTATTTTAAGAAGAGCTTCTAAAAACTGGGATGGTGGTTTTGCTATGGCAGGGATGATAGGGCATGGTGATGCATTTGTGCTTAGAGATCCGGCAGGCATCCGCCCGGCTTTTTATTACGACGATGATGAAATCGTTGTTGTAGCTAGTGAAAGACCAGTTATTCAAACCGCGTTTAATGTGTCTTCAGATGATATTCGCGAATTGAGTCCGGGACAGGCTATAATTATTCGCAAAGATGCCTCTGTTAATTTTGAGCAGATTTTAGATCCCCTTCCATTAAAAGCATGTTCTTTTGAACGTATTTATTTTTCAAGAGGAAATGATATAGAAATTTATCAGGAGCGCAAGGATTTGGGGAAATTAATTTTTCCGCAAGTACTTAAGGCAATTGACAATGATACAGATAATTCAGTGTTTTCTTATATACCCAATACTTCGGAAACCTCGTTTATAGGCATGCTTGAAGGGGCTCAGGATTATTTGAATCAGCGAAAAATAAAAGATATTTTAGGTCAAAAAGACCGCTTGGATGAAACAGCGTTGCAGGAAATTTTATCGGTTAAGCTCCGCACAGAAAAAATAGCTGTAAAAGATGCTAAGCTTCGAACATTTATTACGGACGACAGCAGTCGGGATGATCTAGTTGCACATGTTTATGACGTTACTTATGGTGTAATTCAGCCAACGGATAATCTGGTGATTATAGATGATAGCATCGTGCGCGGAACTACATTAAAGAAAAGTATTATCCGTATGCTGGACAGGCTGCACCCTAAACAAATTGTTGTTGTTTCTGCTGCACCTCAGGTAAGATACCCGGACTGTTATGGCATTGATATGGCAAAATTGGAGGGATTAATCGCTTTTAGAGCTGCGGTTCAATTGCTTAAAGAACGCAATATGTATCATATTGCAGAGGATGTTTATAAAAGATCTAAAGCACAGGTAGATTTGAAAGATACAGAAATTGTAAATTATGTAAAAGAAATTTACGAACCATTCACAGACGAAGAGATTTCTGCAAAGATAGCAGATATGGTTATAGATGCCGATGTAAAATCAAATGTAAAGGTAGTGTTTCAAACAGTTGAAAATCTACATAAAGCTTGTCCTAAAAATTTGGGAGACTGGTATTTTACTGGTAATTATCCTACAGTTGGAGGAAATAGAGTAGTTAATAGAGCCTTTATTAACTTTTTTGAAGGAAGAGACGAAAAGCCTTATTAAATAAAGCTAAAAATAAAAACAGCCTGAGATTTATAAAATCTCAGGCTGTTTTCTTTTTAAAATTATGAAAAAACTACTATTTTTTATTTTGCTTCAGCAAAGCGCTTAGACACTTCATTCCAGTTGACTACATTAAAGAAAGCTGTAATATAATCAGGACGACGGTTTTGGTAGTTTAGGTAGTAAGCGTGTTCCCAAACATCCATTCCTAAAATAGGAGTGCCTCCGCATCCTGTATTAGGCATTAGAGGGTTGTCTTGGTTTGGAGTTCCGCATACTTCCAATTTTCCGTCTTTTACACAAAGCCATGCCCAACCTGATCCGAACTGAGTAGCTCCTGCTTTGGAAAACTGATCTTTGAATTCTGTGAAAGAACCAAAGTCTCTTTTGATTGCTTCGGCTAATTCTCCTGTTGGTTCTCCTCCTCCGTTAGGACTCATAACTGTCCAAAACAAATTGTGATTGTAAAAACCTCCACCATTATTGCGTACAGCACCTTTTGACATATCTAAACTTTTCAGAATTTCTTCAATAGATTTTCCTTCCAATTCAGTTCCGGCAATAGCTGTATTTAGGTTTGTCGTATATGCTTGGTGGTGTTTTGTGTGGTGGATTTCCATGGTGCGCGCATCAATATGTGGTTCTAATGCGTCGTAGGCGTACGGTAATTTTGGTAATTCGAAAGCCATAATTCGTATTATTTAAAGATTAGTATTAATTTTATTTCAAATTTAGTCATTTTAAACGGAAAATAAAAAACTAAACTGTTTAATGTACGTTAACTCTTATGCCGAATAATCAAGTGGAAACTCCTTCTTTTTCAATATACAACGCTTCTGCAGGAGCAGGAAAAACACATACGTTGGTTAAAGAATACCTCAAAATACTGCTGTTAGACAAACAGGATGATGCTTATAAAAAGATTTTGGCTATTACATTTACTAATAAAGCGGTAGCAGAGATGAAAATAAGGGTGATTTCTTGTTTATATGCTTTTTCGCAAAACAATATACCGCAAAAATATGAGCAGATGCTGACTCAAATTTTGGAAGAAACAGCATTAAAAGAAGATTATGTTAGAACAAAATCCAAAAAGATCATAAAAAACATTATTCATAACTATGCTTCGTTTGACATTTCAACAATAGATAAGTTTACGCATAAGGTAATCCGTTCTTTTGCATTTGATCTTGATTTGCCAATTTCATTTGAGGTTACATTGGATTCAGATGAATTATTACAGGAGGCCGTAGATGCGGTTGTTGCTAAAGCAGGTGTTGATCCGGAACTGACAAATTTGCTAATAGACTTTTCTATTGATAAGGCAGATAATGATAAGAGCTGGGATATTTCGAGAGAGCTTAAAGAAGTGGGAATTTTGCTTCTAAACGAAAATAGCAGAGAAGAAATTGCTTTGTTTGCCGAAAAAACTTTAGATGATTTTGTGAAGGTGCGCGATTTTTTGCGTTTTGAGATTCGGAGTATAACGCAAACAACTAAAGAAACGGGAAATCGCCTTTTAGATCTTATCAATACAAAAGGAATGGATGTCAAGTCATTTTCCAGAGGAACTTTCCCAAATCATCTCAATTATATAGCGAATGACGATGATAAAGCTACTCAGCGAAAATATTTGGAAGCAGAAGACATCCAGATTAACAAAACGGCAAAAGACATAGATTTAATAGAAGGGTATATTCCGCAATTTTTGGAGGAATTAGGTCAGGTCTATCAATTATATGCCAAGAGAGCATTTTATCAGGCATTTTTAAAAAACATAACGCCACTTTCTTTGCTTAATGCATTAGGACAGGAAATGGATAAAATTCAGCAAGAGAAAAATATTTTATCAATAAGCCAGTTTAATGCTATTATTCATAACGAGCTTCAAAATCAGCCAGCACCTTTTATTTATGAGCGCTTAGGCGAGCGTTACAATCATTTTTTTATAGATGAATTTCAGGATACATCCGAAATGCAGTGGCACAACCTTATTCCGCTCATAGATAATGCACTTGCGGGCGAAGATCGCACACAAAATAAGGGCACTTTGATGATTGTTGGCGATCCTAAACAGTCTATTTATCGATGGAGAGGAGGAAAAGCAGAACAGTTTATAGCGTTGAGTAAAGGTGAAAATCCTTTTTCGAATCCGGATAAGAAAGTAATATCGCTTGAAAAAAACTATAGGAGCTATTCAGAAGTAATCCGGTTTAACAATCTGTTTTTTAAATGCATTTCAGAAAAGTTTACTCATGAAGATTATCTGGACTTATATCAAAATAATAGTTCGCAGCAAATTAATGATAAAAGAGGAGGATATGTAAGCTTGAGGTTTTTAACGGAAGGTGAAGCAGAGGAAGGGGAAATTAAAGAACAGCAATATACCAAAGCGACTTTAAAAGCGATTCAAAAAGCAGTTGCTGAAGGATTTGACTACAGTGATATTGTTATTCTGACCCGAAAGAGACATCATGGAGTTATTTTAGCAAATTATTTAACAGAAAATGAAATCCCCATTCTTTCTTCGGATTCTTTGCTTATCAATAATGCTACAGAAGTCAGGGTTATTATCAATGTACTCCGCTATCTTAAGAACGAAAGTGATTTAGAAGCAAAAGCAATGATGCTTTACTATATTGCGAATCAACAGAAAAGTGAAAATCCAGTAGCAGTTCATGATTTTATTGACCAGGGATTGGAACTGAAAGAAGAAAAAATATTTGAAAATTGGCTAAAAGAGAATGGGATCGATATTTCTTTTGACAGATGTCGAAAAAAATCGCTGTATGAAGCAGTCGAGAATATTGTGAAAGCATTTTTGCCTGAAAAAAGCACCATTTCATATGTGCTGTATTTTTTAGATTTAGTATTAGAGCGTACGGTTAAAAATGTATTAGGTATATCTGATTTTTTAGAGTACTGGGAAGAGAATTATCAAAAATTTAGTATTCCTACACCGGAAGGGAAAAATGCGGTTCAGATTATGACGATTCACAAATCAAAAGGATTAGAGTTTCCGGTGGTAATTTTTCCGTTTGCAGAAGAGGATTATACTCGTTCCAACAGAGATAAATTGTGGCTGAATATTGAAACGGAAGATGGACTGGACTTTCCAAAGGCACTTGTTGACTCAAAAAAAGAAGTAGCTGATTATGGTAAATTGGCTCGGGAGTTATACGAACAAAAAGAAGAGGAGTTTTTACTGGATAATTTAAATGTACTATACGTGGCTTTAACCAGAGCAGAAGAGCAATTGTATATAATTAGTTATTACAACGTTACCAGTAAGGGGGAGTTAAAAAACAATATGTCTTCTTTTTTTCTGGATTTTTTAAATGCTCAAGGTAAATTTGAAAATGATAAATTTCAATATGAATTTGGAAATGCTGAGCGGATATCCGAGAAAAAAGAACAAGAAGCTGATTCTGTTGAGATAATCCATTCAGTGAAAAAGCCTTTTGACTTTGGGCAGATCAAAATAGCAAAGCGAGAAGCACTAATGTGGAATGATCAAAACCAGAAAGCCATAGAGTATGGAAATATTGTCCATAAAATAATGTCGTTTATTATTACTTTAAAGGATATTGGCGATGCGGTTCTACAGGCTTTGGAAGAAGGCTTGATAACCGAAGAATCTAAAGAAGGATTTACTGCTACAGTAACAAGTATTGTAAAACATGCTGAACTCAGCGAATTTTTTGAAGAGGGTAATCAGGTGTTTAACGAAAAAATGATTATTAGTGAAAAACTATCCAATAGTATTCCCGACAGAGTGGTTGTCAATAAGCGCGGAGAAGCGTTTTTGTTGGATTATAAAACAGGAAAAGAACAAAATAAACACAAGGAGCAGTTGATGCGATACGAGCAAGCTTTACAGGAGATGGGATATGACGTAAAGAAAAAAGTTTTATTGTATACGGGAGGAGATCATTTAAATATAATACATTTGTAAGACTAACAATTAGAAAGATAATAACGTTTAATAAAATAATATGTACGGAAAAATAAAAGAACACCTCCAGAATGAGTTGGAGAGTATCGAAAAAAATGGTTTGTTTAAAAAGGAACGTATTATTACTTCTCCGCAAGGTGCAGAGATAACAGTGTCGTCTGGAGCTAAAGTATTAAATTTTTGTGCTAATAACTATTTAGGGTTGTCATCGCATCCTGAAGTAGTTAAGGCAGCAAAAGACACATTGGATTCCCATGGTTTTGGAATGTCCTCAGTTCGCTTTATTTGCGGAACGCAGGATATCCATAAAAAACTGGAAGCTACAATTGCTGATTTTTACGAAACGGAAGATACTATTCTGTATGCAGCAGCTTTTGATGCCAATGGAGGAGTTTTTGAGCCTTTGCTCGGAGAAGAAGACGCGATTATATCAGATAGTTTAAATCATGCCTCTATTATTGACGGAGTCCGCTTATGTAAAGCAGCACGTTATAGATATGAGAATAACAATATGGAGGAATTGGAGAAACAGCTCATCAAAGCTAATGAAGGCGGACATCGTTTTAAAATTATTGTGACTGATGGAGTTTTTTCAATGGACGGGTTGGTTGCTCCTCTCGATAAAATATGTGATTTAGCAGATAAATATGATGCCTTAGTGATGGTTGATGAATGCCACGCAGCTGGTTTTATTGGAGCTACAGGAAAAGGAACCCTCGAAGCTAAAAAAGTAATGGGGCGCGTAGATATTATTACGGGTACTTTAGGTAAAGCTTTGGGAGGTGCGATGGGAGGATATACAACAGGTAAAAAAGAAATTATTGAAATTTTAAGACAGCGTTCAAGACCTTATTTGTTTTCAAATTCACTGGCACCTATGATTGTAGGAGCTTCTATTAAGGTATTTGAATTGCTGAAAAAGGATACTTCTTTGCGCGATAAATTGGAGTGGAATACAAATTACTTCAAAGAAGGAATGAAAAAAGCAGGTTTTGATATTATTGACGGAGATTCTGCGATTGTGCCTGTAATGCTATATGATGCCAAGCTCTCTCAGGTGATGGCAGATAAGTTATTGGAAAAAGGAGTATATGTAATAGGTTTCTTTTTTCCGGTTGTACCACAGGATAAAGCGCGAATTAGAGTTCAGTTATCTGCTGCACATACAAAAGAACATTTAGATAAAGCGGTTCAGGCATTTACAGAAGTAGGAAAAGAGTTAGGAGTAATTTAAAATAGAAATAAAAAAGGTAAAAAGAACAATTCTTAGCTAAAAGTTTTGTGAATATGCTATATAATTGTATTTTTGCTTAATATTACGGTAAAGTAAAAAATAAAAGTTATGAAACATCTCAACAAATTATTTGCAGCAGCAATTCTTTGCGCGGGGTTATCTGCTCACGCTCAGGATGCGGATCATCCATGGGCTGTAACTGTTGGTGCTAACGCAGTTGATACTAAAATTAGTACTACCAGCAACTTCTCAAATCGTTTGGGAGGTTATTTTAAAACAGGCAACTGGAATATTCTTCCTTCTGTGTCATACTTAAATGTATCCAGATATTTAGGAGACGGATTTTCTGTAGGAGTTGTAGGATCTGTTAATAAAATAGATAAATTTTATAAAAACGAGAAACAAGGATATGAGGTTTACAACCCTGGAGATTTGTCTTATTATGGAATTGATGCTGAAATTAAATACAGCTTCAAAGAAATATTAAAATCAAGAGTTATTGACCCGTTCTTATTAGTAGGTGGAGGATATACTTTTATGGGAGATGCAAGTACAGGAACTGCTAACGGAGGTTTGGGATTAAACTTTTGGTTTACTCCAAATATTGCCTTAACAGTACAGTCTACTTATAAGCATTCGTTTGACGATTCAAGAACTCCGGATGTAGATGTAGCTTCGCATATGCAGCATTTTGCTGGTATTCGTTTCCAATTTGGTGGAAAAGATACAGATGGAGATGGAATTTTAGATAAATACGATGAATGTCCAGATGTACCAGGATTAGCTGAGTTTAACGGATGTCCTGATACGGATGGAGACGGAATTCCAGATCATTTGGATGAGTGCCCGGATGTACCTGGTCCAAAAGAAAACAAAGGTTGTCCTTGGCCAGATAGAGACGGTGATGGTGTGCCGGATCATTTAGATAAATGTCCAGATGTTCCTGGTCCAGCTTCTAACAACGGATGTCCGGAAATCAAAGAAGAGCAAGTTAAACAGCTTAATGATTACGGAAAAACAATCTTGTTTAATACAGGTAAATACACTTTCCAAGAATCATCTTATGCAGTATTAGACAATATTGTTAGAATAATGAACGAATATCCAACTGCTAAATTCCATATTGCTGGATATACAGACAGTACAGGTTCTGATAAAATCAATATTCCTTTGTCTGATAACAGAGCGAATGCAGTTAAAGTTTATTTAATTGAAAAAGGAGTAGACTCAAGTAGATTGTCTTCTCAAGGATACGGTTCTGCAAATCCGATTGCTGATAATAAAACAGTAAAAGGACGTGAATTAAACAGACGTGTTGAAATTCAAGTGAAAAAATAATTAGCATTGTAATTAATATTCAAAAAACGCTTCGAGAAATCGGAGCGTTTTTTTATATCTTTAGGCTATGGATTCTATAACTTTTCTCGATAAATTAAGTGCAAAAATAAAGGAGGATTTTCCTCTTGACATGAATTGTTTAACGATTGTTGTTCCTAATAAAAGAGCAGGAGTTTTTTTGTTGGATAGTTTAAAAAAGCATTATACAAACAGTGTATTTGCTCCTGAAATTATCAGTGTTGAAGAATTGATTCAGAGGATATCAGGAATTAAATCAATCGATTCTATTGAGTTATTATTTGAGTTTTATAGTGTTTACAAAGAAATTCATCTAGAAAAATCGCAGGACTTTGATAGGTATGCTAATTGGGCAAAAATGCTATTACAGGACTTTAATGAAATTGATCGGTATTTATTAAAGCCGGATCATGTGTTTTCATACCTGAAAGATATTGAAGACATAAAACATTGGTCTTTAGATCCGGATCAAAGAACGGCTTTAATTGATAACTATTTAGAGTTTTGGAAGCGAATGCCTGAGTATTATGAAACTTTATATGCTTGTCTTTTGTCTAAGAAAAGAGGATATCAGGGACTTATTTATCGAGAGGCTGTAAAAAAGAAAGAGATTTTTTTAGAGGAAAATAAACAACAACAGTTTTATTTTGCAGGATTCAATGCCCTCAATGCTGCTGAAGAATTAATTATTCAACATATTTTGTTGGAAGGGAGGGGAAGGGTCTTTTGGGATATTGATAAGATTTTTCTCAATGACCCTTACCATGATGCAGGTTTATTTCTGAGAAGAATAAAAACAAACTGGAAATATTACCAGACGCATCCTTTTGAATGGATAGTTGATGATTTTGGAAAAGAAAAAAATATCAAGATTATTCAAACGCCTAAATCGGTCGGACAAGCCAAAATAGTTGGACAGATTTTAGAAGGTACTATAGAATCGGGAGCTCAATTAGATAAAACAGCAGTTGTGTTGGGAGATGAAAATCTGTTGCTGCCTGTGCTTTACGCTTTGCCTGATAAAGTCAATAGTTTAAATATTACCATGGGATACGGAGGTAAAAGCAATCCGGTGTTGATATTGTTAAATAAAATATTTAAGATGCACTTGTCTGCACTTAGACGAGAAGGAAGCCAATACATAGTATATTATAAAGAAGTAATTGATGTTTTAGCAAATCCTATTTTCACATCTCTTGTGGATGCCACGGGCGTAATAAATGAAATAAATAAAAAAAATCTGACTTTTTTTTCACTTGCACGTTTTAGCTCTTGGGGAAAAGAGTCTCAAAATCAATTGCTTCAAGAGGTTTTGGAATCGTGGGAACAAAAAACGCCTAAAGAAATGCTTCAAAAACTATTGAGGATAGTTTTAGAAATTAAAGAAAAGCTTTCCAATGAAGGAGAAGAGGTTTTGGTAAAAACGTTTTTATATGCAGCATATAATCTGCTAAACCGATTGGTTACATATTGTGAAAAGTATGATTTTATCACTTCTTACGAAACACTCTATGCGCTTTATAAGCAGGTAATGGAAATGGCAGAAGTTTCATTTGAAGGAGAACCGCTTCAAGGGCTTCAGGTTATGGGGGTGTTAGAAAGCAGGGTTTTGGATTTTGACACCGTAATTGTTACGTCGGTAAATGAAGGTAAATTTCCGTCGGGGAAAACCCAAAATTCATTTATACCTTACGATGTCAAAAGAGAATTCGGTCTGCCGACTTTTAAAGAAAAAGATGCTATTTACAGTTTTCATTTTTATCATTTACTGTTACGAGCCAAAAATATATACTTGTTGTACAATTCGCAGTCAGAAGGATTGGATGCTGGTGAAAAGAGCCGTTTCCTGACTCAGCTGGAAATAGAAAAGCAACCAAAGCATCATCTGAGTAATCTGATATATTCTGCTTTTTTACCGGAAAAAGCGTACGAGCCGATTAAAATCGAAAAATCTATTTTGCTGCAACAGCAGCTAGAAAAAATAGCTACAGAAACAAAAGGATTCTCCCCTTCATCTTTGTCTAGTTATCTCAGAAATCCTGTTCAGTTTTATATGCAGAGAGTATTGCGTATAAAAGAAGTTGAAGAGGTCGAAGAAAATGTAGCATTAAATACTTTAGGAACTATTATTCACAATGCTCTGGAAAATCTGTACAGACCGTATGTAGGATTTAATTTGGTAGAGTTTGATGTGAAAAAGATGTTAGAAATTGCCGATGAAGAAGTTGCTAAACAATTTGAGGAAGTATATAATAGCGATAAAGAAAGAATGGGGAAAAATCTTTTAGCATTTGAGGTAGCTAAGAGAAATGTATATCACTTTTTAAAGGAAGAACTTGAAAAATTGAGAGAAGGAGATGAAGTTCGTATTTTAGAATTGGAAAAAGAATTGTTCTATACTCTTCTGGATGAATCTTTACCATACCCGGTTAATCTGTTTGGTGTGGTGGATAGAATTGAAGAGCGAAACGGGATAGTTAGAGTGATTGATTACAAAACGGGAAGAGTTAATTCTAATGATGTAAAGCTGTCAAAATGGGAAGGTTTGACAATGGAGTTGAAAAACGATAAAATTATTCAGCTTTTGCTATATGCCTTAATGTATAGTGAAGAAAATGAAGATAAGTCTATAGAAGCGGGAATTTATTCTTTTAAAAACAGAAAAGAAGGTTTCTTGTTTTTTGGCGTCAGAGAAGGCAGAAATGTTAATTGTCAGATTAACCAGGAAATTTTAGAAATCTTTAAAACAGAATTAATACAGCTGATTATTGCGATTCTCAATCCGGCTGAGGCTTTCGTAGAAGAAATCAAATAACTACTATATTCTCTTTAAAAAATTTTGTATCGAATCAGATAATTCTTGAGGCGCTTCAATATGAAGCATATGTCCGCCTTTTAAAGTAAATAAAATTGTTTCAGTATTTTGTATCTGTTCTGCGGTTTCTATATAAGGCATTACTGGATCGGAATTACCTAGTATTAGAGCAATGGGATAAGGAGCAAAATGTAAAATCACCTCTCTGTCAATACGGATTTTCATGCCTTCTAATGCGGCAATTATTCCTTGAACGGGTGTTTTTAAGGCTTCTTGTTTGGTATGCTTGATTTCAGACTGAATAAAAGGTCGGATTTCATCTGAAAACAAATTATTAATTGCCATATTTACAAACGTGGCACTGTTTTGTTTGATTAGTTCAATGGCACGGTTTCTGTTTTCTATTCTTTCCTTATTATCAGGTCGTGCTGTTGAATTAATTAATATCATACTTTTAACCCTATCAGGATATAGTTCTGCAAATGCAAGGGAAACGTAACCACCCATAGAATGACCTACTAAGGTTACTTTGCGCAGTTTTAATTCAGAAATAACGGAAAAAACAGCATCTGCCATGTCTTCCATGGAGTGCATATATCCTAAACAGCCCGTTTTTCCATGTCCTAATAAGTCAATAGCAATAATCCGGAATCTTTTGGAAAAATCCTTTGTTATTTTTTGCCACATAGCAGCATTTTCTAAGAAGCCGTGCAGCATAATCAGTGCGCTGCCTTTTCCCTGTTCTGTATAGGCTATATCAATGTTTTTAAAAGATACTGTTTTGTAGTTCATAGGAAATATTTCTTATACAAATATAAACAGGTTCAAAATAGTATAAAAGCCGGAGTGGTTTTTGAATAAATTATTCGGAAAATAACAATCACTTCGCATTTGTTAATATAAAATAAGTCTAAATAAATAAAAGTGCTATTTTTGTAACAGATTAATAGCTGTTTATAATTAAAAAATATAATGAAAAAAATTTATTTACTAGTTGTTTTGATTAGTTTCTTAGGATTTGGGCAAAACGGAAAACCTTATCAAATATACAATTCAAATGGAAAAAAAGTAAGCTTTGAAAAAATGATTAAGCACTTAAAAAAAGAGGATATTGTATTGTTTGGAGAATTTCACAATAATTCGCTCGGACATTGGTTACAGTTGCAAACCACAAAAGCGCTTGGCAAAGATAGAAATATAACATTGGGGGCAGAAATGTTTGAAGCCGATAACCGCGAAGGATTAACAGCCTATGTAAAGGGAAAAATAGACGAAAAGGAATTTGCAGAGCAGGTTCGTTTGTGGGATAATTATAAAACTGACTACAAGCCTTTGGTAGAATATGCTAAAGCCAATAATTTGGAGTTTATCGCGACCAATGTGCCTCGTAGATTTGCGAATCTTTTATACAAAAAAGGAGTTGAGGCATTAGATAGTTTATCTGTTGAGGAAAAAGGATGGATTGCTCCGTTACCTTTTCCATATGATGTTTCTTTACCAGGATATCAAAAAATGTTAACTATGTTTGAGGATCATCAGGAAGAAAATCTGCCTAAAGCCCAGGCGATAAAAGATGCTACGATGGGATATTTTATTTCAAAATATAAAAGAGAAGGAAAACAGTTTATTCATTATAATGGTTCCTATCACAGCAATAATTTTGAAGGTATAGTTTGGTATCTCAATCAATACGCTCCGAAGCTAAAAGTGGCAACAATAACGATGGTAGACAGTGAAAATGTAGATGTTTTTGAAAAAGATAATTTAGGTTTGGCTAACTTTATCATTGTTATAGATGCGAATATTTTAAAGTCTTTTTAATTTTTTTGTAAATAAACTATTTTATAACCTTAAAAAAAGTAGTGAATAGGTTTAAATTCTGGTTTTTGGTTGTTTTTTTATTTGTTTATATTCAGTATAAATAGGGTTTGCCTCGTTGTAGATAACGTTAATTAGATGTATTTTTGAGAGATTTTTTCAAGAAAAACAATTAAAATTACATTATGGCAAAATCTGCACTATTAAAGTCGTCCTTAGCAAAGAAATACTGGATGGCTCTTACAGGGTTATTTTTATGCTTGTTTTTGGTTGGTCACTTGGTGGGAAATCTCCAATTGATATTTGGCGATGCATCAAAATTCAATGAATACGCATTGTTCATGACTTCCAATCCGGCAATAAAAATTTTATCTTATCTGACGTACATTTCAATCCTTTTCCACGCGATTGATGGTATTGTTCTTACTATTCAAAACAAAAAAGCCCGACCGATTGGTTATGTAAAAAACAACGCGAAGGCAAATAGCTCTTGGTCGTCGCGTAATATGGCGATTTTGGGTACTTTATTATTAGTTTTTATTGTAACGCACATGGTTAATTTCTGGGCAAAAATGCATTTTTCTGAAATGCCATTGCAAACCATGGAAGTTAACATAGCAGAAGGACAGACGGTAAAATTGTATAAAACAGTTCAGGAGCAACCAATTCCTGCAACAGCTGTTGAAATGGGACAGCTAGAAGTTAGAGGAACCGGATTTTATCAAGGAGATTTAAAAATTGCTGACGGTTACAAAGATTTACATAAAATTACTGTTGAATTCTTTCAACATCCACAATACGGACTAATAGCTACTGTTTTGTACGTACTTGCCATGGTTGTTCTTGGTTTTCACTTGTCTCACGGATTTGCAAGTGCATTTCAATCGCTTGGGATCAATCATCCTAAGTATAATTGTTTAATTAAAGGAATCGGAAAAATATTCTGTTATGTTATTCCGGCTTTATTCGCTATCATTCCTTTATACATTCACTTTATCCTTAAATAGATTGATTATGAAATTAGATTCAAAAATACCTCAGGGACCAATCGATAAAAAATGGTCTGATTATAAAAACCACATTAAATTGGTAAACCCTGCCAATAAACGAAGTATTGACATTATTGTGGTAGGAACAGGTTTAGCAGGAGGCTCAGCGGCGGCTACGTTAGCTGAATTGGGCTATAATGTAAAAGCATTTTGCTATCAGGATTCACCTCGTCGTGCACACTCGATTGCTGCACAAGGAGGAATAAATGCTTCTAAAAATTATCAGGGAGATGGAGATTCCATTTATAGATTATTTTATGATACAGTAAAAGGAGGAGACTATCGTTCTCGGGAAGCAAACGTATATCGTTTAGCTGAAGTTTCAGAAAATATTATTGATCAATGTGTTGCTCAAGGGGTACCTTTTGCACGTGAGTACGGCGGTCTTTTAGATAACCGTTCTTTTGGTGGGGTACAGGTATCTCGTACTTTCTACGCTAAAGGACAAACCGGACAACAGTTATTGTTAGGAGCATACTCTGCTATGAACCGTCAAATCGGTCGTGGTAAGATTCAAATGTATAACCGTCACGAGATGTTAGACATCGTTAAAGTAGATGGTAAAGCAAGAGGTATTATTGCCCGTAACCTAATCAATGGAGAGATAGAACGTCACTCTGCTCACGCTGTAGTTATCTGTACAGGTGGTTACGGAAATGTATTCTTCTTATCTACAAATGCAATGGGTTCTAACGTTACAGCTGCTTGGAAAGCACATAAACGCGGAGCATTCTTTGCCAACCCTTGCTATACACAAATTCACCCGACTTGTATTCCTGTAACTGGTGATCACCAATCAAAACTTACTTTGATGTCTGAGTCGCTTCGTAACGATGGACGTATTTGGGTTCCTAAAAAAATGGAAGATGCAGTAGCAATTAGAGAAGGTAGATTAAAACCTACTCAAATCGCTGAAGAAGATAGAGATTACTATTTGGAAAGAAGATATCCTTCATTCGGTAACTTAGTGCCTCGTGACGTTGCATCTCGTGCAGCTAAAGAAAGATGCGATGCTGGATACGGAGTAAATGCAACAGGCGAAGCTGTATATTTAGATTTTGCTTCGGCTATTGACCGTTATGGTAAAGAACAAGCTCGTATTCACCATTTAGATGAAAATGACGCTAAATTAGTTTACAAATTAGGAAAAGAAGTTGTAGAGAATAAGTACGGTAACTTATTCCAAATGTATGAGAAAATCGTTGATGAAGATCCATATACAACGCCTATGATGATTTATCCTGCTGTTCACTATACAATGGGTGGATTATGGGTAGATTACAACTTAATGTCTACTATTGAAGGATGCTATGTATTAGGAGAAGCTAACTTCTCTGATCACGGAGCTAACCGTTTGGGAGCTTCTGCATTAATGCAAGGTCTGGCAGACGGATATTTTGTATTGCCATATACTATCGGTGATTATTTAGCTAATGATATCCGTACTGGAAAAATTCCGACAGATTTACCTGAGTTTGAAGAAGCAGAGAAAAATGTACGCAGCATCATTGACCATTTGATGAATAACAAAGGAACTCATTCCGTGGATTACTTCCATAAGAAGTTAGGGAAAATTATGTGGGATAAAGTAGGTATGGCTCGTAATGCACAAGGCTTGACTGAAGCGATGGACGAAATAGCGCAATTAAGAGAAGAATTCTATAAAGATGTAAAAGTATCAGGTACAGCAGAAAGTTTTAATCAGGAATTAGAAAAAGCTTTAAGAGTAGCTGACTTTTTAGAATTAGGTGAATTGTTTGCAAAAGACGCATTACACCGTGAAGAATCTTGTGGAGGTCACTTCCGCGAAGAACACCAAACTGAGGACGGAGAAGCAAAACGCGATGATGAGAACTTTGCATACGTTGCTGCTTGGGAGTATAAGGAAAATCCAAGAGAGTCTGTACTTCATAAAGAAGACTTGGTTTATGAAAACATTAAATTGGTAACTCGTAGTTATAAATAATATTGAGATTTTGATCTTTGGATCAAGTCTTATTGTAAAAATTCGATGCAAATGAATCTTACATTAAAAATATGGCGTCAAAAAAACGCTAAAGAAGCGGGGAAAATGGTTGATTATAAAATCAATAATATTTCTCCAGACATGTCTTTCTTAGAAATGCTTGATGTATTAAACAATGAGTTAATTGAGAAAGGCGAAGATCCAGTAGCTTTTGATCACGATTGTCGTGAAGGTATCTGCGGTATGTGTTCCTTATTCATTAATGGTGAGGCACATGGACCGGACAGAGGAGTTACTACTTGTCAATTGCACATGAGAATGTTTAAAGACGGTGATACAATTTATATTGAACCTTTTAGAGCCAAAGCATTTCCGGTCATAAAAGATTTAGTTGTAGACAGAACGGCTTTTGATAAAATTCAGCATGCCGGAGGTTTCGTTTCAGTAAATACTTCAGGGAATACACAAGATGCTAATGCTATTCCAATCCCTAAACACGATGCAGATAGAGCTTTTGATGCTGCAACGTGTATTGGATGCGGAGCATGTGTAGCAACATGTAAAAACTCCTCTGCTATGTTGTTCGTTTCTGCAAAAGTATCTCAGTTTGCTTTATTGCCGCAAGGAAAGGTAGAAGCAGCTGACCGGGTGAGAAATATGGTAGAAGAAATGGATGCTTTAGGCTTTGGAAACTGTACAAATACAGGAGCATGTGAAATAGAATGCCCTAAAGGCATTTCTCTTGAAAATATTGCGCGCATGAATCGTGAATATTTAAAAGCAAGTATAAAATAATTTAGTTAATAGCTATATCTTAAAAAGGTGGGATTACAATCCTACCTTTTTTATTTCAATAACCTTGGTATTGAAGGTATCTTAATATACATTTGTTATTTATTGAAACATGATGAAAATAGCGCTAATCCAAGCTCCTTTAATATGGGAAGACGTGGAGAATAATAAAAATTATTTTGTAGAAAAACTACATGAAATAGAAAAGGAAACTGATTTGGTAATCCTTCCCGAAATGTTTACTTCAGGGTTTACGATGCATCCGGAGCGAGTTTTTTTGACAATGGGCGATAGTTTTATAGCTGAATTGATACAGATATGTACAATCAAAAAAATTGCTTTAACAGGAAGTATAGTTATTAAAGAAAATGATAGATTTTATAATAGATTGTTTTTTATAAAACCTTCAGGAGAATATATTACTTATGATAAACGACATCTATTTTCGTTGGCTGGAGAAGAAAAGGTTTATCAGTCGGGAGAAGGAAGAATTGTAGTAGAATATAAAGGATGGAATATTTGTCCTTTGATTTGTTATGATTTGCGCTTTCCTACTTTTTCAAGAAATACAAATTCTGCTTACGATTTACTGATTTATGTTGCAAGTTGGCCTGATCAGCGGATTTTTGCGTGGGATACACTGTTAAAAGCCCGAGCAATAGAAAATATGAGTCATATAATCGGTGTGAATCGTTGTGGAAAGGGTGAAAACAACAATGTGTACTCAGGACATTCCCAAGTACTGGATTATATGGGACAAGCTATTATCCTTCCTTTAAAAGGAGAGCAAATAGCATATTGTGTCTTAGAAAAAGAAACACAAGACAAAGCCCGGCAAAAATTTGGATTTTTAAGAGATGCGGATGATTTTAAATTAATATAGAGCTTTAAGGTTGTACCTAAAAAATGTATCTAAAATTTGTTTTCTTTCTTATCTAGATTAATATTATTTTACTGATTTAAAATCTCCATAAATTCCAAGGCTTGTTTTATTGATTTTACACGATCAAAGCTAAGCAACAGCCTTAATCCATTTTTCGTCTCTTTTTCTTTTATTTTACACAGGTTGGCGTGTTGTTGTACAAAAACGAGAATTTTTCTGAATTTAGCAGACTGATAGAAATCCGAGTTTTGATCTCCGACAAAATAGCAAATCATTTTGCCTTGTTTTAAAACAATTTTTTCGATTCCCATATTGGAAGCATGCCATTTGATTCTCAAACTATTTAAGAGTGCTATAGCTTGTTTTGGAAGTGCTCCAAAACGATCTGTTAAGCGTTGTTCATATTCTTTGAGTTTGTCTTCGGATGAAATGGCACTCAACTCATTGTAAAGATTTAGTCTTTCTGTTATATTATTGACATATTCATCTGGAAATAGGATTTCAAAATCAGTATCAATCTGTGTGTCTTTCACAAATATTTTTTCACTGTCTATATTTTCCTCTTCATAAAGGCTCTTAAACTCATTTTCTTTTAGTTCCTCAATGGCTTCTTGCATAATTTTTTGATAGGTTTCAAAGCCGATTTCATTGATAAAACCACTTTGCTCGCCACCTAATATATCTCCTGCGCCCCGAATTTCTAAATCTTTCATTGCAATGTTGAAGCCGCTCCCTAAATCACTAAATTGCTCTAGAGCCTGGATGCGTTTTCGAGCTTCTTCAGTCATGGCAGAATAAGGAGGACAAATAAAATAGCAGAAAGCTTTTTTGTTGCTTCTGCCCACGCGCCCTCTCATTTGATGGAGATCAGATAACCCAAAATTATTAGCGTTATTAATTAAAATTGTATTAGCATTCGGTACATCTAATCCGCTTTCTACAATAGTAGTGGCTACTAAAACATCAAATTCGCCATTCATAAAAGCCAACATTAGTTCTTCTAGTTTTTTTCCATCCATTTGTCCATGACCGACACCTACCTTTGCACCGGGAACAAGACGCTGAATCATACCTGCTACTTCGCGAATGTTTTCGATTCTGTTATTGATAAAATAAACTTGTCCGCCGCGTTCTATTTCATAAGAAATAGCATCTCGTATGATTTCTTCATTAAAACCAATAACATTGCTTTCGATGGGATACCTGTTTGGCGGAGGAGTATTAATTACAGATAAATCTCTGGCTGCCATCAGCGAAAATTGAAGCGTTCTCGGAATAGGAGTTGCTGTTAAAGTAAGTGTATCAACGTTTTCAGAAATCGTTTTGAGTTTATCTTTTACCGAAACACCAAATTTTTGCTCTTCGTCAATAATCAAAAGACCTAAATCTTTAAAAACTACATTCTTATTGACTAACTGATGTGTCCCAATAATAATGTCAATTTTTCCTTCTGATAGTTCTTTTAAAATTTCCTGTTTTTGTTTTGCTGTTCTAAATCGGTTGATATAACTGATTTTGAGAGGCATGTCTTTTAATCGTTCACTAAAAGTTTTGAAATGTTGAAAGGCTAAAATAGTTGTTGGAACCAGTATAGCTACTTGTTTTCCATTATCAACCATTTTAAAAGCAGCGCGGATAGCAACTTCTGTTTTTCCAAAGCCCACGTCTCCACAAACCAAACGATCCATCGGACGATTGCTTTCCATATCGGCTTTTACATCCTGTGTAGCCGTTAACTGATCAGGAGTATCTTCATAAATAAAAGAACTTTCTAATTCGTGTTGAAGATAGCTGTCCGGAGCGCATTTAAATCCTTTTTGTGTTCTGCGTTTAGCGTAAAGCTGGATCAGATTAAAAGCAATGTGCTTAACTCTCGCTTTGGTTTTGTTTTTCAGATTTTTCCAAGCGTTAGAGCCAAGTTTGTATATTTTTGGAGGGGTTCCGTCTTTACCGTTATATTTTGAGATCTTGTGCAGAGAGTGAATGCTTACATAAACAATATCATTGTCTGCATATACCAATTTAATGGCTTCTTGCGTTTTTCCTTCAACCTGAATTTTTTGTAATCCGCCAAATTTTCCTATTCCGTGATCAATATGCGTTACATAATCACCTACAGAAAGTGAACTCAGTTCTTTGAGGGTGATGGTTTGTTTTTTTGAATATCCATTTTTGAGAGAGAATTTGTGGTATCGCTCAAAGATTTGATGGTCAGTATAGCAAGCGATCTGTTGCTCTTCATCAATAAAACCTTGAAAAAGTGAAAACACAATCGTTTTAAAGGATTTTACGGTAATTTGTTCATTATTTCTTAAAGATTCAAAAATTTCCTTAAACCTTCGAGCTTGGTTTTCATTGGCACAAAAGAGGTAGTTTTCAATACCGTTTTCTGTGTTTTCATTTAGGTTTTGAACCAGTAAATCAAATTGTTTGTTGAAAGATGGTTGCGGTTTTGTATAAAAGTCAAAAACAGTTTGTGCGTCAATCAATTTAGAATCGTTCATCTCTGCCAGTGCAAATGGATCGAGTGATTTTAGAAACTCGCCTCCATTCATAAACATATCTGCAGGAGATTTGTATTTTATTTCTTTATTTAGTGACAGAAAAACATCATTTGCTTTTTCAAAGAGTCGGTTGAGTTGATCTGTAACAAATGTAGCATTTTGTATAAACAATATTGTTTTTTCCGGAATATAGTTCAAAAAACTTTCACGCATTTCTTGTGAAAATTTGTTTTCTACGTTTGGAATGATTGTTATTTTTTTTTGTCTGTCAACAGAAAGTTGTGTTTCTACATCAAAGGTGCGGATGCTGTCTATTTCATCACCAAAAAATTCAATTCGGTATGGATTGTCGTTAGAAAATGAAAATACATCAATGATTCCCCCCCTTACAGAAAATTCTCCGGGTTCTGCAACAAAATCAACTCTTTTGAAATTGTATTCAAAAAGAATTTCGTTGACAAAATCAATGGATATTTTATCGCCAATGCTAACTTTTAGAGTATTTTTTTCGAGTACTTTTTTGGTGACTACTTTTTCAAAAATAGCTTCGGCATAGGAGACAATAATGCAGGCTTTTTTGCGAGAACTGATCCGGTTAAGTACTTCCGCTCGCAGCAAAACGTTTGCATTATCAGTTTCTTCAATTTGGTAAGGACGGCGATAGGAGCCGGGATAGAACAAAACGTCTTGTTTATTGATCAGATTTTCAAGGTCGTTTAAATAATAAGCAGCTTCCTCCTTATCGTTGAAAATTAATAAGAAAGGGGATTCAGTTTGCGTAAAAATACTTTCGATAAGGAAAGATACGGAGGAACCAACTAATCCGTTGAAACGTGTTTTTTTGCCTCGTTGTCCGAGTTCTTTTAAAATTTGCTGTGTTTTTATAGATTGTTGAAAACGCTGTTTTATTTCCATTTTGTGATTATTCTTCGGGGTTTGCTCTTCGGGTTTCATCCATTGCTTCAAGCATTTCTTGTTCTCCTATTTCTTTTGGAATTTTAGTTTTAGCGAGATTTTCTTCCATCTGCATAATTAAAACCTTAAGATTGGTTTGAACTTCTTTCAGATAAATATCCACTTTATCCATCGGAATAGGATCGAGTTTAATAAACATTTCCAAATTATTGAGAGAAGTTAGCAAAACGGTAACTCTTGCTTTGATATCAGGTTGATTTAACTTATTAGGATACGACTGAAAAGTTAAGGATAAAACACTGGAGCTTAATTTTTCTGCTTTTTTCTGGAATGCTCCTATGGTAGATACCGGTTTTAGCTCTATTTCCTGTTTAAACTCCTGCCACATTTTCCAGTTTTCCAGTTCTTGAGCGAGTTCGGGAGAGGTACGGGGAATTTTAAAATTCCAATTTTTTTGAACAAAAGCGAATATGCTGTCGTTGTATTCTTTTATCTTGATTTGCCTTTCCTGTTCAACTTTAGAATTGTCTTTGCACGAGTAGGTTGTGATAGACAGTGCGATGAGGCTGAGTATAAAAAACAGATAATTCTTCATAGTGTTGAATTAAACTCCAAATTTACAAATGTTATCGGATATTGCTTGGATAATTCTGTTAGTTTGTTGCATTTCGTTGATTAATTGTTGAAGTTAATCTATATTTGTATCACTTAAATAGACAAATAATGGGAACCAAAATTCTTATAATAGGAGCCTGTGGACAAATTGGCTCAGAGTTGACGTTAAAGCTCAGAGAAATTTATGGAAATAATAATGTAATTGCTTCTGATATTCGGGAAGGAAATGAAAATCTGATGAAATCAGGTCCTTTTGAGATTTTAAATGCAATGGATGCAGAGGCAATTGCAAAAATTGTTGAAAAAGAGCAAATTAATGAAGTGTATTTAATGGCAGCAATGTTGTCTGCCACTGCAGAAAAGAACCCTTCTCTTGCTTGGGATTTGAATATGAATTCTCTTTTTCACGTTTTAAATCTGGCAAAAGAAGGAAAAATAAAAAAGATTTTTTGGCCATCGTCTATTGCTGTTTTTGGTCCGACAACTCCTCGAGAAAACACGCCGCAATTTACTGTGATGGAGCCTGCTACAGTTTATGGGATTTCAAAACAGACGGGAGAGCGTTGGTGTGAATACTATTTCAAAAAATATGGAGTAGATGTTCGCAGTATCAGATATCCGGGATTAATTTCTTGGACTACGCCACCTGGTGGAGGAACAACAGATTATGCTGTTGATATTTTTTATAAAGCAATTGAAAATAAACATTATGACTGTTTTTTGTCTGAAAAGTCTGCCCTGCCAATGATGTATATGGAAGATGCACTTAATGCTACAATATCCATTATGCAGTCTCCAAAGGAAAATATAAAGATAAGATCTTCATATAACCTGGGAGGGATTTCTTTTACTCCGGAAGAAATAGCTGCAGAAATAAAAAAGCATATCCCTGATTTTTCAATTGAATACAATCCTGATTTCAGACAGGCAATTGCAGACAGCTGGCCTGCGAGTATTGACGATAGCAGAGCTCAGGCAGATTGGGGATGGAATCACAAATATGACTTGGCTTCAATGACAAAAGTTATGCTTGATAATTTAAGTAAGGTTTTGACGGTCAAGTAAATGTATAAAGTAAATATCTTAAAATTCAGCTTGTTAGATAAACTGAATTTTAAGATATTCATTTAAAAGTAAAAGTTAGTAATATTGACATCTCAAGTTAAAAATGTATAACTTTTATCAAGACGTTTTATTTTTCTTTTATATATAGATAAGTAAAGCAGTCGTAACACTGGTCTGAAATAATCAGCGTGTCTCCTTTTTGTTCAATAGACTGTTTGCTAATACCGTTGTTTACAATAATATCTTTTAGCTCGTCGCTTTGGATTGTACTTCCTTTAATGGTTTTAAAATCTTCTTCAGAGAGAAGTTGTTCGTCTTCGTAACGGCTTATTTTCTTATTTGCAATAATCAATTTTATCTCTTTATTAGGTACGATGGTCTTACCGGCAAAACCACCACGTTGGTACTTTAAAATCCATGTTCCTTCATACGGGGTTAAAGATTGCTTCATTGAAGCGCAACCTACAATTCCTAAAACTATTAAAAGAGATAATATTATATTTTTCATTGTTTGATGTTTTTCAGTTATAATCTAGTAAAAGCGAAGATAGTAATTCTCCTAAAAGAAAAATCATACTAATCTAAAGAATAGCATGTGTGGTGCTCTATTTCCGTTTTTTAAAAACCATTCGGGACAAGGGAATAACAACAATGATAAGCGATATAACTATCAAAATATTGCTGAGTGTTTCAGATATTATATTTTGCATTCTCAAAATAAAAGAAAGTAAAAATATCACTAACCCTAAAAATAATAATTTTAGATTTTTGTCCATAAAGCATTTTTTGTGAGTGAATTACTAGAGTATTAATTCGACTTGTTGAATACATAAATGACTATCGGAGCAATAATCATTACTAGCGCTATTCCTATTATAAAATAAGCGGTTTGAGCATTAAATATTTCTATATAATACAACCAAAAAGACAAGGCAAACAACAAAATACCCAGAAGTAATATAACTGTGTTCTTTTTCATGATTTTGTCAAATTAGTTACTAAGGTATATGTTTATGGATTATTGACCAAATTTTTGTAGAATATCGGCAAGAATGTTTTAATTTTAGTAGGCAAAATAAATATGATATGAAAGTAGATGTAAGACAAACCTTAGAAAATGCAAATCAAGCATTTAAAAACTGGAAAAAAACTTCGGTTGATTTAAGAATAACTTATTTAGAAAAAGTCAGAGAAAAACTCTTGTCTAATAAAGAAGATTATGCAAAACGAATGACAGAAGACATGCATAAACCGATTAAACAGGCAGTAGCGGAGGTTGAAAAATGTAGTAAATTATTGACTTATTATATTGAAAACGGGAAAAATATATTAGAAGGAAGAACAATAAAGACGGATTGGTCTGAAGCTTACACTGTTCATGATCCATTGGGAGTGATTTTAGGAGTTATGCCATGGAATTTTCCGTTTTGGCAGGTTTTTCGATTTGCCGTTCCTACTATTTTAGCAGGTAATACAATTGTATTAAAACATGCCAGTAATGTTCCTAAATCAGCAACAGCTTTAGAAGAGTGTTTTGCAATAGAAGGGTATAAGCAGGTTTATTATAAAATAGAAATACCAGGAAAAGATGTGGAAAAAGTAATTGAAAGCCCTATTATCAAGGGGGTTTCTCTTACAGGGAGTGAGCCTGCGGGGAGCGCAGTTGCCAAAAAGGCAGGAGAATTAATCAAGCCAGTTGTGCTTGAACTGGGAGGAAACAATGCTTTTATAATATTAGAAGATGCGGATTTAGAGAAAATTATTCCAGTGGCTGTTAATGCGCGTTTCCAAAATACAGGGCAAAGTTGTATTGCCGCAAAACGATTTTTGGTTCACAATACAATTAAAGATACTTTTGTGGAAAAATTCGTTACAGAAGTTACAAAGCTGAAAAAGGGAGATTTGTTGGATTATGACACTGAGATAGGTTTAATGGCAAGAGAAGATTTGGCAATTGAACTTGAAAAAATGATGAAGGAGTCAATCAAAATGGGTGCTAAAATAGTATGTGGAGGAGAAAGAGAAGGAAGTTTTTTTGAACCTACTGTTTTAACGAATGTAAATACAGCTATGCCTGTATTTAAAGAAGAGACATTTGGTCCGTTGGCAGCAGTAGTGGGATTTGACACTTTTGAAGAAGCAGTTGAGTTAAGTAATAATTCGCATTTTGGACTAGGCGTAGCTATTTTTGGTGAAAATACTGAATATATAAAGTCTAAAGTACATGAATTTGATGAAGGTGCGGTTTATATTAATGAAATGGTTATTTCTGATCCACGCGTGCCTTTTGGAGGAAATAAATTTTCAGGTATAGGACGGGAGATGGCAGAAGAGGGATTGCTGTCTTTTGTTAATAAAAAATCTGTAGTAGTTAAATAAGTAATTCTAATACTTGTTTTTGAATATAAAAATGATAAATGTATTTATAGCTTTTTGGAATTCGATTACTTTTGTTGATATTATTGAATTTCTTGGGACTTTTGCTTTTGCTGTGTCGGGTATTCGCATGGCTTCTGCCAAAAGTTTAGATTGGTTTGGAGCAGTAGTTGTCGGTTTTGTTACTGCTACAGGAGGTGGAACATTACGCGATCTTTTATTAGGACTAACTCCTTTCTGGATGCTCTCAAGCGTATATATATGGTGCACTATTTTTGCTTTATTTTTTGTTATACTATTTCGTAAAATATTAGTTCGGTTAAATAATACATTTTTGTGGTTTGATAGTATTGGTCTAGGACTTTTTGTTGTGGTTGGAACAGAAAAAGCACTGCATTTAGATTATCCTTTTTGGGTTGTTGTTTTTATGGCAACGATTACGGGAGTTGTAGGAGGGATTATAAGAGATACATTGATTAATGAAATCCCTGCTATATTTAAGCAAGAATTGTATGCGCTGGCGTGTATTTTTGGGGTTATTATTTACTATTTTCTGCTTCAATTAAACGTAGGTATAGTATTAGTGCAAATAGTAACAGCTGTATCTGTTTTTGTAATTCGCCTGATAGCAACGCATTATAAATTAGGACTGCCGACTCTGAAGAATGAAGATTAAAAAAAATACTTTTTTAATCAATAATTTTGGCAAAATGAAAAATCATAATATATTTGCACCGCAATAAAGGTAACATATCTTCCTCCTTAGCTCAGTTGGTTAGAGCATCTGACTGTTAATCAGAGGGTCCTTGGTTCGAGCCCAAGAGGGGGAGCAAAGTCAGAGCACTTACAGCAATGTAGGTGCTTTTTTCGTTATTAAAAAACGGATTTACAGGGCTTGTCAACTTTTATTTCAAAAATAAGAGAGGGTGTTTTTGAGGTAAAAGGTGGAGAATTCGGGGGAGATTTTTAAAATTTAGGTGCCTCATTTTGAACTTAATGATGTTTGTAAATCAGAATGTTATGTCAATTTTTTAACACTTTAAAAATATTGACTATGAACGTTAATCAAGTAAAAATCTTATTTGTTGTAAGAAGAGCTAAGACAAATAAAAACGGGTTAAGTCCTTTGGTTTGTAGGATAACCTTCAATAACAAGAGAAAAGAGTTCCCTACAGGCTTCTATATTCCAGAGAAAGAATGGAATGCAAAATTTCAAATTATTACCTCGAAGACAGCCTATGCAAAGAATATTAATACACATCTAGACAAGATATATCGAGGAATATTGACTACTTATTCTGAAATGATTGTGGATAAGGAAGCATTTACTGTAAGCGATATTTACAGGACTTATATAGGCGCATCAAAAGACAAAATAACTTATACAGTAGAGTATTTCAATGACTATCTGTTAAAGATAAAGAAGTTAGTTGACAAGGATATGGAAGAATCTACTTGGAAGAAGTTTGAAAACTCTTTAGAACACCTCAAAGCCTTTATCAAGTGGAAGTACAGCCAACAGGATATTTTGCTAAATGACATTAATCTGTTCTTTATTCAGGAATATGAGTTTTATCTCAAAGCAATCAAAGAGCTTGCAAATTCAACCATCCACAAAGTAATACAGCGGTTTAAGAAAGTCATCATACACGCTAAAAACGAAGGATTGATACAAAAAAATCCATTTGCTTCATATAAATCAATATCAATTAACAAGGAGGTAATCTACTTAAATAGTCAAGAGCTAAAATCTTTAGAGACACACCCTATTGTACAACCAAGATTGAACTTAGTGCGAAATCTGTTTGTGTTTTGCTGTTATACAGGATTACCTTATTATGAAATGTCAACTTTATCTGCAAAAAATATAGAGTGTGGTTTTGACAAAAATCTGTGGTTGATAATAGACCGCAAAAAGACTAACAAATCTTACAGAGTGCCATTATTACCCAAAGCAATTGAAATTATGCGTGAATATAAGAGAGAAGAAGAGGGAACAATATTTCCAAAACTGAGCAATCAGAAGTTCAACTCTTACTTAAAGGAGATTTCTGATATTGTAGGGATAAAAAAGAACCTTACACACCACATAGCACGCAAAACCTTTGCAAGTACAGTGTTACTTTATAACAACGTACCTATTGAAATCGTTTCAGAACTCTTAGGACACTCCAGTATTAAAGTAACCCAAGAATCTTATGCTAAACTATCTAATAAAAAAGTAAGTGAAACGATGATTAGGTTGAGTGAAATCTTAAGATGATTTATTCAAAGAATTCCGAAGGAGGTATTTTCAAGACATTTGCAACCTGATATATCATAAATACAGATGTATTGATTAAACCTCTTTCAATTCTACTAATCTGAGAGATTTCTATACCTAATTCAAGGGCAAGTTCAGCCTGAGTATAACCTTTCGTTACTCTTAAATATTTAAAACGTTCTCCGAAGTTTACTAATGTTTCTGATTTATCTAATTGCATTTGAGTAAATGTGGTAACATTTTATATTTGCACTATAAGCATATATGCCTATATTTGTAAAATATTTCTTAAAAATATATTTTATGAATTTTAGAACTATTTGTTTATGAGTACTGTATTTAAAGTGATTGTAGTATTCCTACCCTATACAAAATACATTTTCATAAAGGAGGCGTTACTGTTTGTTTAAGTATAATCCAAGGAAACAGGGTTATAATAGATATTAATTCAACATAAATAAAAAAATATGATATACTTTATTCTGGCTATAATTTTACTTACTATAGGTAAATTTATTTATGATTCTTTCTTAACGAATAACACAGAAAAAAACTGGGAAAAGTTTAAAAAAGATTATCCTCATAAAGCAACTACAATTGAAAATAGTAAAGGGTTTAACATGAATCCTAATGCAAAAATTCGAACTGATGGGTATTATGTAAATAAATATAATGGACTTGATTATAAAGGAGAACCAATTACATTTTACAATTTACTATTTTTTAGTAAAAATGGTTTTGTCGTGTATTTAGAGGTTGACAATATTATTGAATGGAGAAGAGAAAATACAGATGATTCAGTAAAAACATTTCTCTTTGAGCTTGATAAGATTAAGAAAATAGAAAATCCTTCTCAAATAACAAACTATCAAGTTTCCAAAGGAAGCATTTCAATGAAGTTTTATGACGATGATGATTATTTTAATGATGCAGAAATTAAGTGTTATGAAAGATGGAGAGGAAGTATAATTCACAATGGCTTAATACTTTCATTAGTGAAATTTGGTTTTAATAGTGCACTTAAAGATTATGTAGAAGAAACAATGTTACGAAATTTAAAGTTTGAATTCAATCAAATAAGATTTAATTAAAGATTGTTTATCAAATAATTACAACTTTTAATTATATATGCATCAAAAAAATATGAAGAAAATATTACTATCTACAGTAGGTTGCTTACTAGCGATTTCTATATATTCAAAAAACTCCCATTTTGAATCACAGGGTTCTCCTGTTTCTAAAAATCCTGAAGGAGTTGCTAATTCTAAAAGTAACCCAATAAAGAAATCTAATAAAGAAGAATCTGTTTTACCTGATGACTTCTTTACAAATCCTGTGTATGGTTTAAACCCTCTTACAGATTTAAATCCTCTTAGATCCTTTGAAACATATAATACTGATACAAGTAATCGTGATTATCTTACAGGATATGAAGATATATTAGGAGGTGCTGATTTAGATGCTATTAGAGGAGATAGACAATTTCAAGAAGAGCGTGAAAATGCTAAGATTGCGTTTGGAATTGTATTAGTTTGTCTAATAATATTTGCAATCACAATTACAATAATATATATACGAAGAGAAGTTGAAGAGAATCAAGATTTATCTCAAGTAAAAGTAGCAGACAGATTCTCTCATATAGCAATGACTTTAAATGAATTAATCTATTCAGGAGCAGGAAGCATTAAGGAAATTGATAAAAGATCTTTTAATCTCTCCTATTCTAGAAGTAATACGATTCTTACTTTTTTTTACAAACAAGAACACTTAACTATTATTTGGAAGAAAAACAGTCTTAAACGAGGAGAAAAAGTTTTTGAAAAACAATTTAATGACGTTAACAATGCTGGTTATCTAGTTCAAAAGATAATTGCTCATGAATTTTTTGAAGAAGGTGAAAAGTTTTTTGCCTCGCACGGTTTGTCTGGTATAAAATCAAACAGAGTATTTGATATAGAAACCAGTCCATTTGGTAGTAAGATACCAGATGATGGTATTGTTTTTGGAAAAGAAAAAATACCTTCTATTATTGAAATATTTTCAGGACATATGATAGATGAAATCAGCTTTTTAAATGAAACCCAAAATCCACTGAAAGGAAGCCCTTTAGAATCTATGTATGTTTTAGATTTAATTAATCAGTTTGCTTCAAAAATAAAAGATATGATTTTAGATAATCCTAAAGCATTTTCCTTGAATGAGGATCAGATTAATTATATTCATAAAAAGGTATACAATAATATCTATGAACATTTTTTTGATTCAGAAGAAGATTAAAGTATGTAATTCTGTATCATTTTAAAATTTGCCTTTTTTGTAATTATTTATTTCAAAAACTAAAGATATACAACGAATATTAAAACATACCATGAACCTAATTTGGGTTTATGAGAATAGCTATATCCAATATCAACATTTAAACTTACTTAAAATGAAAAAAATATTACTATTAGGAATATTACTTATTACAAGTATAACTAATGCTCAAACAAATTCTAAATTCTTAAAAACTACGGTTAGAGTAGCTGTAGAAGATATACAAACAGGTGATGAATTTGAACTAGAAAATAAATATTATGTGTATTTCAATCAAAATAAGATTGAAATTACAGACGATGCGACAAAAGAAACTAAGGTAGTTACAGGTTTAAAATTTCAATCCACTACTTATCAAGATAACAACATCTTTGATTTATATATAGCTCCTGATAATAGATTATCTATAGTTATTGCAATGTCATCTGATAAAAATGTTCTATTTGTGTTAGTACGTTCTAAAAATGCATCACTAATTTATGTTTTTTAAAATATGAAAAGATTTTTAAAATATATGCTCGCCTTATGTGTTATTGTACTGTTTTGGATAATCCCAAGTTTGATGACTGGAAACAGCTTTGAAAAATCAATGAAAGATTTGATTTATTCAATAGGGTTTTTAGTTGCAGTAGCTTTTATAGGATATATTTTTTACAAAACAGTTCTGGAAGAAGATGACAAATAATAGCCCCCGCCAATGGGGCTATTTACACAATATCCCCTCCCTTTATTTTAAAAAGGGAACACTCCCCCTGCTAAATGTCTAAAGCTAAAAAATAGCTGTTAGGTATAAAATTTTTAAGCTTCGTCTTTTTCCTTTCGAGGTATACTGATAACCTCATTGTCAACATACTAAATAAACCATTGTTTCTTACCTGAAAATTAAAAAACCACTCAACTACTACTAAATGACGTGTGTATATGAAATACCAAGCACCCACACTATAGTCAGGGGAAAATAGTACATTTCAATTTCTGATAAATACTCCTATATAAATAATATAGCTCTTCTACTGTGTTTAAACCTCGAAAGAGATATAGTATTTTGTAGAAAAACAATAATCATTGTTAAAACACATCATCAGATTCTTGTACAATCCCCTGTTATGCTGTATTTTGATGCAAAACTTTTGAGACGGTTTCAGGTCAAGCAAAAACCACTGAAAATGTTTATACAAAACTGAGGTTCTATAGGCTTCAGTTTTTTTAAAATGTCAAGTTTTTTTGCAAGAAATGGTTAGGAGTATAAAATCTTCTCTCTTCTGAAATAAAAAACACTTTGGCAATTGGTTATATTTGTTAAAACCTAAACCACCAAGAAATGATAAAACAACTATCTATTGATGATTTTAAAAACTTAGAAAATTTTACAAAGCTTCAAAAAAGTTTTATAGCTGAGGATTTTGTAAATCAACTCAATGGTACAGTTAATTTAACCATAAAATCAGTAGTTAAAGAAGATTTTTATATTACTCTTCAATTTCCTGATGAGTATTCCGAAACAGGACATATAATTAGTACTAAGATAGAGAAGCACTATTTTTATAAGGATTATCTTACAATAGAAATTCCTGAGTTGTCTAAGAGATATGAAAAACAGATAACAGACATAATTACCAAATATTATTTAGCTGATAGTAAAGAGAGAAGAAACTATGTGCTTGAACAAAGGTATAACCTCAATAAACTACATAGTCAGTTGGATGATTTCAGTTTTATGGAAATTAACCTCTTTGAGGGTCTAAAATTAGAAGTAACCAAAGCTTTAGAGTTCATATATGATGATTCTCTTGTTGAAAAGGAAATCTCCAGAATGGGTAAAATTGTTGTTAGTCTTCCTGAAATAGATCTTATAAATATTATGATGAAGTTAGCTGATGAAGGATTCATAAAAGTATATAACGATGTGGAGTTAGCCAATATCATCGAAAACAACTTCTATATATTTGGAGGAAAAGATATAGAAAATAAACCTCTTAAGAATTGCTACAAAAAAATAAATGGTTTTAGAAAAGGTTCAAAACCTAATTATAAATCTTTAGAGCGGATTAGAAACTTATTCAATAATATTTAATAAATAAAAAACCTTATAAATCCCTTGTGTTATAGCAGGGGACTTTTTTTTACCCCCTATACTCCTTTACAAGTCTTCGCACCTTTGTCATGTGAAAATTAATAAGCGCTTATTCACTTCACTGGCTTATCAACCTTGCCAGTAAAAAGGTTTTAATTATTAATTTTAAAAATATGACTAAAAGTCAAATAAAAGAATCTATCGAATCAATCTTTGAAAAAGATGATAAGAAGATTCAAATTAAACAAATGGAATTGATTCATTTGTTAGAAAAACTAGGGTTTGGTATCTGTAGAGATAATAAGAGCGGATATAATAATCAATTAATTCGTCGAACCAACAACATTATTGAAATCTATAATAAAGATGATTTAGGTAATATGTTAGTTGAATTAATGAAAGAACATAATTTAACTGCTGAATTAATAGAAAAGTTTGTTAGAGGTATAAGCTCTTATCTATCTCCTGCTAAATTAAACATTCTTAGTACTATTAAATTAAACTTATTACAAAGCACAAGAGATATAACATATTTTAATTTTTTGAATGTCATCGTAAAAGTATCAAAGGATGGCTATGAAGTACTGAATTATAATGAAATTGAAAACTCTGTTTTATCTGAACAAAGAATAGATAAAACGTTCAACTTAGAAAAAAGCAGTGACGGCTGTAATTTCAAAGAGTTTTGTGAAATTATTACAGGAGGAAATAAGGATAGATTCAATTCTTTAAAATCTATATTAGGCTATCTTTTGCATCCAAATAAAGAAGCACGAGAAGATAAAGCAGTAATTCTTTACGATGCTCATATGGGAACAAAAAAATTTGCAAATGGAGGAACAGGTAAGACATTACTAATTAATGGTGCAATTAACCAAATGCGTAACGTAGTAGTGATAGATGGAAAACGTTATGATAATAGAAATTCAAGATTTTTATATCAAAATTTGACCCCAGCAAGTAATATCGTTTTTTTTGATGACGTAAATGGAAATTTTAATTTTGAAGATGTTTTTTCTGTAATCACAGGAGATTTTGAAATTGAGAAGAAAAATAAACAATCAATCGTTTTAGAATATAAGTACGCACCAAAACTGGTGATTTCTTCTAATAGCGAAGTCAAAATGCTTAAAGGTTCTTCTTCTGAACGCAGAAATATAGAATTAGTGTTAGATAATGCTTTTAGTAGTACTCTTTCGCCAAAAGATATTTTTGGAGAGATTTTCTTTTCAACGGATTGGAATGAGGAACAATTTAACAGATTCTTCCTATTCATGATTGAATGTAATCTATTTTATCATCAAAACGGATTAATAGAATATACTGACGAAGATTTGGAAATCAGAAGACTAAAAGGGGTTTTAGGAAAAGAATTATACCATTTTTTCTCTGACATAATAAGTAACTATGACAACGAATGGTTAGCAAAAAAAGAAATAGTTGAGTATTTTAAATCAGAATATAACCTTGAAATTAGCTCCCATATGTTTACAAAAGCAATCAACAAGTATTGCATATATAAGGGGTTTTTCTACAATGAAAAAAATTCAGGGAGCGTTGTTAAGTTTATTATTTCAAGTGACAAGAAAGGTGGCGGTGAATAAAGTATATCGAATCTGGAATCATATAACAGGAGATTCCTATATTGGTTCTACAAGTAAAGATATTGAGATTCGTCTACAAGACCACCTGTTAAAAAGTGTTAAAAAAGTTGACAATAAATTTCATAAAGCCATTGAGAACTTCGGTTCTCAGGCTTTTGAAATAGAATTGTTGGACGAAACAGAAACTAAAGACGAATTAGCTCAAAAAGAAATTCATTATATTGAAGCATATAATACATTTCGCAACGGCTATAATTCTGACAGAGGCGGAGGGTTTAAAAAGACGATCTATCAGTTTGAGTATAACAACCCTGAACCGATAGCAACTTATCAAACGTTGGAAGAAGCAGGAAATTCTGTCAATGCCTCACGTAAAACGATAAGTAATGCTTGTTTAGGCAGTTTAAAATCAGCAAAAGGTTATTTGTGGTCTTATGTTCCAGAATATCCGAATGTTGAAGATAAACGCTCTAAAAAAGTATATCAATATTCTCTTGGAGGTGTACTTATAAATGAGTTCAGTTCTGCGAGGGAAGCGTCCAGACAGTTAGGCATAGGATTATCCTCTATTACACGATGTTGCAGAGGAGAGCGCAAACAAACATCAGGATGTAAATTCAGTTATTAATTATTAAAGAAAGCTCCTTCGGGAGCTTTTTTAATTTCATTATTTAAATGAATGTAATTATTTAGTATTATTGTATTTATGTTTACAATACTGTATTTAAAAAATGCATCTACAATCTTTGCTTACACAGGATGTATAGTTTTATAAAATCAATACTCCGAAAAAGTGATCAAATGTGTAATGAAAGACAACGAAATACAAAACTCAATGATTGAATTAATTAAGAAGTATGTTATATTACTAGTTGTAACTATAGTTCTAACGACTTTGATTCCATTTATATTATTATCAATATTTCCACAAATGCTAACTACAAATTTGCCTAATGGAAGTTATACTTTTGGAATAGGTTATTTAAAGAATATAATGAGATATTTATTAAATGTTATTATAATTGTCTTTATGTATAGAGATATGCAAAATCTTAAATTTAAATCAATTGCAGTTTTAATATTGACTTTTTTTTCAAGTTTGTCAGGGATAATATTCTTCCTGTTTTTATTATATGAAAAACATAAAATTGTTACAAATGAAAAGTAAATTATCGAAACCATTACTTAAGTATATAATATTAATAATAATTGATTCTATAATTTTTATTCCTTGGGGAGGTATTTTAGGTTTTTCAGACGATAAGGTATTTAAAAATTTAGATAATGTCCAAACCTTTGGTGATTATGCTATTAGAGTTATAACTTTAATTTTTCTAATCATTGATTTTAAAAAAGCTAATTTGAAATATGTCTTCTTAGCTTGTATTTCTAGTCTATTTTATCCCTTACTTGGAATAATAGTTTTCGCTCTCTTATTTTTAGAAAAAGAAAACAAAAATAAATCATAGACTAAGAAAGTAAACATTCAGTTATGCTATGAACAAAAAATATTTAAAGCATATAATATTTTTATAAATATAATTTAAGTCCAGATTAAAGTAAATAATTTTTTAAAAACCAATAATTTACCTTTCAATTTGACGAGTTATTTATATTAATAAAAGGCGTAATATTCGGAGTCTTACAAATATCTAAAGCATCAAAACCCTTGTAAATAAAGGGATTTCAAACCTTGGTTCGAGCCCAAGAGGGGGAGCAAATAATAAAAAAAACCATCTCAATTTGAGATGGTTTTTTTTATTATTTGCTGTTTTTTATAAATCGGAAATGATAGATATTTTCTTCTGTTTGTAAAAGTAGAGTATAACTTCCGTTACTTAGATTTTGAACATTTATGGTTAAGTTTGAATTTGTTAGGCTGTAGTCCGGTATTATACGGGTTCCTTTCTTATCGAAAATAATTAAATTGGTTGGAATAATATCGGAATTGATGTATATGAAATCAGATGTGGGATTAGGATATATTGTAATAGAAGTCTGTTCAAAGAAAATAGTTGCTAAATTAGTTAAGTCAATCTGTTTTTCTATTGTATGAGTTTCATAGCAGTTTTTCGTAGTCAAAATAACGTTATAAACACCCGGATCGTTATATTGGTGTACCGGATTTTGCTCATTGCTTGTCATTCCGTCATCAAAATCCCAAAAATATTCCAAAGTATTGCTTGAATGGTCTGTAAATGTAACTACGTCATCAGCGATACTAAAATTAAAATCAGCAGTAGGTACATTATCTAATAGATTCCATTGATTTAAATTGTCAAAAACGACAGCTTCAACAGCTTCTTTTATTGCTTCAACAGAACTCGAAGAAAGTGAACCTTCATAATTAGCTGCATAAGGAGATTTTTTGTAAAATACAGTAAAAAAAGTATAGGCAGAAGCCATAGAACCAAAATTTGAGGGATGAGATTCGTCATCTGAATATAGATTTAATGCAGGATAATTATCTCGTAAATAGCGCCAAACAGCCCCTACAGGAGAAACGATTCCATTGTTATCTTCTGCCATGGTCATATAATTTTGGTAAATCAGATTATCCATGCCTTCATAAGTACATACAGGAGGCCAGTTAGGACAATTAGATTGGTCTCCGTTTTTTCTGCCCCACGTCATATAAAAAACAATACGCGTACAGGCATCGCTTTGCTTTATTTGATTGCTTAATTGAGCTGCATATGGGAATACCATATTGCTGACTTGCGAGTCTGGAAACGATGGAAGTTGACTTTGTTCTTGCAGTACCACATAGTCCCAATTTCCTTGAGCTATTGTAGAGCTGACATAAGAGTTGCTGGCGTGCTGTTGTAACGTAGATCCGCCAGGTATATGAGCAGTATAAGTTAATTCATCTCCGCTACTTTGCGCAATCTGCTGAATTAGATTAGGAATATTTCCTGTACCTGTATAACTATTCCCTATGAAAAATACATTTTTACTTTGTTGCGACCAAAGAGAGCTTCCAATAAGTAAAAACAAAATAGTAATTTTTAACTTCATGTTTTTATTTCAAATATAAGCTTTATTTTTTAACTTAATTAATAAGAAAATAATACTTTTTTCATAAGGGGTTTTTTGGTGTTTTGTATAATAGCTGTGTTAAAGATTGAATATTTTATTTTAAATTATTAATAATGTAGCGGTTTATCCTATCCTTAATCCATTTTTTGCAGGTTTGTCAACTGTTATTAATGTAACGTCTCGACCGTCTACAGCTCCCATGACCAAACATTCACTCATAAAATTTGCGATTTGTTTAGGAGGAAAATTAGTTACGGCTATTACTTGTTTACCGATAAGATCCTCAAGGGTATATAAATTAGTAATCTGTGCAGATGTTTTTCGAGTTCCTATCTTTTGACCAAAATCTATAATTAGCTTATAGGCAGGGTTTCGAGCTTCTTTAAAAATTTCTGCCTGAATAATTGTCCCCACGTGCATTTCTACTTGCATAAAATCATTCCACGAAAGGATATTCTCGTTGTTGTCCATAATCATTAGTTTTTAAAATATTAATTTAAAGTTAGAATAAACTCATTTGTTGATAACGGTTATCATTTTGATTCAAAAAAGGATATAAAGCAATGATATCAAATTGCTTTTTTTCAAGGTTTAGTTTTCGAAGAGCAATTTGATTACATTGAAAATAAAGATCAGGAGCTTCAAGTAATTCAACTGCTTGCTGTATTTTTTCAGAATTTAATTTTCGTGCAATTGACAAATGAGGATCAGTACATTTGTAAGCCTTTTTTAATTGCAATTCGTTGTGTATCTGTTGAGCAAAATCTTTTAAAATCAGTTTAGAAACTTCCTCTACCTTCAGAAAAAAAGTGCCATTAGAATATGTGTCGAAAGATTGGAGACGAACATCTACAGGACTAAAGCGATTGCAACAGCGTTTAATTTGATTTTCTATTCGGCTGATTTCATTTTCAGAAGCGTAAAATTCTGCGATGGTCAAATGAGCTAGCGAATTTTTGCTGTTATACCAACCTATTTTATTGGCTAACTTTATTTTCATAAGTTGAACTTGGATAACCAATCCTTTATCAGGTTGAAAACAAACCGAATATTTGTGTCGTATACTCATCTAAATCTAAATTAGAAAACAGTAAAAATAAGAATTTAGAAAAAGGCGCGCAACTGAATGTTTCCGGTGTGAATAGTAGAAGTAGTTTCGTTTCCTCTGCCTTGATAATTAACACTTAAATCTAAATATTGCGTAATGTTTTTTTGCAGCATAACGCGCCAGGTCATATTTTTTCCCGGCTGTAAACCTTCGAGCATTTGATAGCCTACGGGAGAGGAGGCATTACCTGAAAAATTGTTTTGGTAGAAAGAAACTTCTCCATTTATCGAAAACTTTTGGGCTGCTGTATATAAAAAAGACAGACCTAAACGATGCTGTTTTAAATTTTCGAAATCAGCTTTTATATTTTTCTTTTCCTGAAATTCATAAAAAAAATCCAAACTAGCATTAGAAGCAAATAAGTATGATAAACGAGGTTCGTATCCGTTAATATCTAGAGTGTAATTTTTACTCATATAATTATTAGAGGTGGTTTTCTGTTGTGATGTTTTTGCTAATAGAGTAAGCAGCCATGTTTTTTTTATCAGGTGGTTGTATGAAATTTGGTGTGTATTGATTTTATTTTCAGTTGAGCCAAAGGACAAGAGGTTTTTGGTGCGAGACGTGATATAAGAATAAGTTGTACTGTGCTTTTGTTTTCCTCGGTTATAATGAATATTGTTTCTGAAATTTTCATTTATTCCTGCTAGATCTTCTTCACTGCGTTGAAAAGGATTAAAGTTGATTTTACCGTTTTTCCTATAATCTTTTCGATCAATTAGGTAAGAGGTTTGGTTGTAAAAGTGCGAAAGAAACTTTTTAAAGCCAGATTCATTTTGCCATATAGCGGCGTTTAAGGTTAAAGTTTGTGACAACTTGTTTTGATGAGTAGGTATAAAGATTTGATTGGGCAAATATAAGCGTACATATTTTGCCAAATCAGGATAAGGAGCAAGTTCAAATTCTTCCAGTTCCTGAATACCGTTGTTATTATAATCTATCCACATATACTGTCCTTGCCCGGGCTCTACTTCTATATATGTAAATTCTTGTTGAGCGATGGTTCCTGAACTGGTTTCAAACAAGGTGTTGCTTTGTAAAAAGCCGTTAAAAAAACGATCACTATACAGCAATCTGGAATTAATAGTTTTTTCTTTACTGAGGTTATTATCTGTAAAAGATAATGTCCTGTGATTAAGATAAATACTTAATTCGCGGTTTTGGTTTTTGATAATTTGAGATTTAAGATAGAAAGTGTTTGCCGTTGAAACTTTTGATAATTGGTTGTTTTGCAAACTATCGTTGAGGCAGTATATATAACCGATTTCAGCAAAAATACCTAAGGAATCTCCTCTTCCTACAAAAGTCTTGTATTCGGTAAAGCGATGGCTGAGTGCACTAAATAATCCTGTACTGCGTTCTGTTTCTTTGTTTTCTTCGAAATTAATTCCTATCCCTATCCAATTTTTTCCAAATGAATACCTGATTTCTGTAGCACTTTTATTGAAACGACTTTCTAACAGGTTAGATTCAGATTTCATAATACTGTTTTGGGTCAACATATTCCAAACAGAATCATTATATTCTCCAAAAAGCCGATGTCTGTATCCGGAAAAATTCTCACCATAGATGAGCTTTTCAATCTGATACGTAAGATTTCCTTTATTGGTAATAATGGTTTGAAAACCGCCAGTGATTAAACTTTGATTTCCTTCAGAATAGATCAAATTCCAATCACGGTCAAATTCTATTGAAAACAGATTTTCAAGCGATTTAAAATTGCGATGGATAAACTGAAATTCAGTAAAAAAATTAACAGTAAACTGTTCTGCAGTCCATAACCGTTGTTTCCCTTTAAATTCAGTAGCCCAACCGTTGTTTTGTTCTTGATCGAGATCTGAAAATAAATTTTCATCATGATTGCTAAAAGCTGCTTCAATCTGTATTTCAGTCTTTTCGTCGGGATTATATTTTCCCTGTAAAGTGGCAATTGTATTGCGTATTGGAGCAATTAAGCGGATAACAGGAGCATAATTTCCTTGGGGCAGATTGTTAACCGGTTCTACATATTTGTAAATTTTACCAATAGCATCTGTGGTTTCTAAAATATAATCGCCATTATTGGTACCTACCATAGAAAAAGAAACACTGTATAATTCGTCCTCAGGATTATTTGAAAATTCAAAATAAAAATCACTATCATCACCAAAAACTTTTTTGTACAATATTTTATTTTCAGAATAAGTCTCAGGATAGGCTGAAGGAGCCACCATTTTTTCGGGGTTATTTCCTGCTTTTTTTAAAACATTAACTTGTTCTTCGGTCAGATTTTGCTGCAATGGCTGGTTTTTGAGATCGCTTTCTGTAAAAATACTTCCGCCAATACTCCAATTTTCGCGTTCGTGAGTGATATTTCCATAGCCTACAAAACGTGTGTAATTTCTGTCAGTGTACTGATATTCTACAGAAATACGCATTTCTGACGTAATCGGAAACAAGGTTGTAAACCGTATTTCGCCAGAATTATAGTCAATAACATAATCACTTTCTTCGCCTCTTTGTAGCGCAATGCCATTTACGTAAACTTTTTCTGATCCGGCAACGATTAAAATATATAGTTCGTTATTACTTCCCTTTAACTTGTAAGGACCTTGGTTTCCTTCCTGTCCCTTAAAATTACTTCGAGCGTATTGTCCTCTGGCCAAAGCTCCGGCAACTTCTACGGTGGTTTTGTTGCCCTCTTCTCCAAAGATAAACCGAGTGGATAATCCCTGTACTTTTTTATTGAAATTCAGAAAACGGCTTTGGCGGTTTTCTAAAAATATATCACCTGCTCTGATAGACCATCTGTCGGAAAAAAGTTCCATGAAAATTTGGTCAAATTCATTGATTTTTTGAGAATATCCACCATATTGTAGAGGCAGATTACTGTCCTGAATAGATGCGCGTATGCTTACTTTATCAGATAATTTTCCCGTAATCTGTAAATCTAAATTAGAAGATGTTACGGCATTTTGATTATTGCCAACTGTAATTCCCCTCGACAAACTTCCCACAGTATTTAATCCGTCAAACGGAGTAAAAGTAGCTGCATATGCTGATGGGTGCTGATAAACCGGCTGTCCTGCTTCGTTAGGTACAATCCTGTCCTGAGAATAATAGCTATAGGATTGAGATAAAAAAGGAGGAAGCTCTAAATAGTTGACAAATAAAACAGAGTCTGTTTTTACGGTATTTAAGTACACTTTTTTGGTATCAAAATCTATTTTATAATCTGAGGGGGGAATTACGTTTTGTTGAACATCCCTAATTTCAAAAAAGGTATTATTTAATGCAACATCAGGGAGATAAAGCGTATCCTGTATCATATTCCACTCCGTCGTTTTGTATAGCTGGCTTTTCTCCTGAGCGGTTAAGGCAAGAGCGCAAAACAGAAATAGAAAATGATATAGGTTTTTGTAAGACAGCATAAACTAAAAACTCCGATTCAGCAAAAATAGTGTATTTTATATAAGATTTTTGGCAATAGAACTATAGGAGTTATGAGTTATGCAATAAACAATTAAAAAATGCAAATTTGCATTAGTTTTGTTTTAAAATGATAATTTGATGATCCGGTCTAATTTACTTTTATCTATAGCATTGGGTGTAATATTGTATAATTCTAGTTTCAAAAGATTTACTATAGAAAAAAAATCGTTAGACAGTGTTTCATAATACACCTCAAAGTCTTGTTCAGTTTTATCAGTTATTTTTTTTATTTTTTTATTTTCTTCCATCAAATTTCCTATATGCGAAAGAATCTTGTCAAATGTTTCGGCAGAGGTATGCATTTGAAGAAAACCAAATTCAAATAATAAATCCTGTAAGTTATTCACTTCTTTTTCTAAATTTTTGTCAGGATGTAAGTGTAGTGCTAGTTTTTCTTTTTGTAAAATTGTATTGAGCTGCGTTAAAAAATGAAAAAATACCGATTGTTTTTTTTCAAAAACCATGATGTTTCTTTCTCTGGATTCTTCACTTTTTGTCTGTCCCTGTAATAACAGTACTGTTATAATTGCCGTAATAACAACGCCGAGAAGAGTACCGAAAAACTGAGCAGGTAAGGAACTCAATTCAAAAATTTCAAAAGTAACTGCTGTTACTAAAAATATAATTGTTAGTATTAATACAGCTACTCTGGGTAAATTAGGTTTTATTTTCATTATCAATAAGCAATAGAATTTAAATAATATTAAGTTTAAAATTTGTCTAAATTAAGAATTATTTGATTTAATTTGCTCACAGTAAAGAAAGGTTTGGAATATTTTTAAAAAGAATTTGTGTTAAATGATTTAACGATTAAAAATAAATATTACTTTTAATCATTAAAACCTGTAATTATTTCTGAACTTTTGATAACTCTAATTTTAACAATATGAACAAGATTATAACTTTAGTAATCGTGGGAGTGTTTCTTTTATCTTGTAAACAAAAAGAGAAATCCGGCGCTGAGCAGGCGAAGACAGAAATTGAATTCCAAACTCAAGATTTTGACTGGTTGCTTGGGGAGTGGAAGCGGAGTAATGAGAAAAAAGGAAAAGAAACCTATGAGAATTGGGAAAAGTTAAATGAATCCGAATATTACGGGATTGGTTTTACAATACAAAACGGAGACACCATAAGTCAAGAACACATGCGTATTCTGGAACAAAACGGAGAATGGAGATTTTTGGTAAAAATGCCTGACGAGCAAAAACCAACCGTATTTCAGGTATTGGAAATTGCAAGAGATAAGTTTGTATGCATAAATGATTCTATAGAGTTTCCAAATCGTATTGAATATTGGAAAACCGCTGGAAAAATGAATGCGTTAGTTTCGGGAGAAAATTTAAAAATTCCGTTTGAATTTGTGCGTATAGAATAGAGAATCGCAATTAATACAATATTTTAACTAATAAGTTGCGCATTACTTGCGATGGAAAAAAAATAAATGAAGAATGACTGCTTGCAAAGCAGTCATTCTGAAAAACAATTAAATATGATATAGCTGACTCAAAGGGAGTGAGCTTGACGGTGTAATAGAAACGGGGTGGTTGTCGATATGAATTTCATAGGTTTGATGATTCATCTCAATATGCGGTTGACTCGCATTGTGAATTAGATGCGATTTCTTAACATTACGCGTGTTTTTTACCGCTTTTAATGCTTTTTCAACGCCTAATTCTTGTAAACCTCCTTGATCAATAGCTTGTTGAGCAACAAAAAGAATAGCAATTTCTCCCACTACTTTACCATATGTACCCCACATTGGACGATACATATACGGTTGAGGTGTAGAAATAGAAGCATTTGGGTCTCCCATACCTGCATAAGCAATAATCCCCCCTTTTAACACCATTTCCGGCTTAATACCAAAAGCACAGGGTCTATAAAAAACTAAATCAGCCATTTTTCCAATTTCGATTGAACCTACATATTCTGAAATACCGTGTGTAATAGCAGGGTTGATTGTATATTTGGCCACATAGCGCTTGGCTCTAAAGTTATCATTAACAGTGTCTGGATGTAAGGAACCAAAATCTTTTTTCATTTTATCGGCAATTTGCCAGGTACGCGTTACTACTTCCCCGATGCGTCCCATTGCTTGAGAGTCAGAACTCATCATAGAAATAGCGCCCATGTCATGTAAAATTCCTTCTGCAGCAATAGTTTGTTCTCTAATTCGCGATTTGGCAAAAGCAATATCTTCCGGGATATTTTTATCTAAGTGATGACAAATCATCATCATATCCAAATGTTCGTCAATGGTATTGATAGTAAAAGGATTGGTAGGTGTGGTAGAAGAAGGCAAGATGTTATCGTATTCTACCACTTTCAGTAAATCGGGTGCGTGTCCACCGCCGGCACCTTCTGTGTGATAGGTGTGAATAGATCTGCCGTTGAACGAATTTAGTGAATCTTCAACAAATCCCGCTTCATTTAGCGTATCGGTATGAATACAAACCTGAATATCCGCTTCGTCTGCTACTTCTAAGCATTTGTTTAGCACATAAGGTGTACTTCCCCAATCTTCATGAATTTTCATTCCTCCGGCACCCGCAGTTACAATTTCGTTTAGCGCCTCAGTACTGGAACTGTTTCCTTTGGCTAAAAAGATGAAGTTAACCGGAATTTTATCCGTTGCTAAAGCCATGCGCTGTAAATGCCATGCTCCAGAAGTACAGTTGGTTGCTAAAGTGCCAGCAGCTGGTCCTGTACCGCCTCCAACAACGGTTGTTGTACCCGATTGCAGAGCAACGTCAAATTGTTGCGGACAAATGTAATGTACGTGCGTATCAATTGTTCCTGCGGTAACAACTAGGTTTTCTCCTGCAATGTATTCAGTACCGACACCTACAATCATATTAGGCGAAACGCCATCCATCGTTAAAGGATTTCCCGCTTTTCCAATTCCGACAATAATTCCGTTTTTAATTCCTATATCTGCTTTTACAATACCCCAGTGATCAAGGATAACAACATTGGATATTACTGTATCCAGTACCTGATCTTTGGTTGCTAGCGGGTGCTGACCCATCCCGTCTCTTACTACTTTTCCGCCGCCAAAGATCAACTCATCGCCGTAGGTAGTATAATCTTTTTCAATTTGAACCCAAAGGTCTGTATCAGCTAAGCGTATTTTGTCTCCTGTTGTCGGACCAAAATAGCTTGCATATTCTTTACGTGATATTTTTTTCATTTTCTCTTACAATATTAAATTAAAGGCTTCCGTTTATTTTTCCTGTAAAACCATATATGACTTTATCTCCGCCATATTCCACCAACTCAATCATTTCTTCTACTCCGGGCATAAATCGGACAGACAAACCGGACGCTATGTCTAAATGGTATCCTTTGGTTTGCTCTCTGTCAAAATCCAAAGCTGGATTTGCTTCATAAAAATGGAAGTGCGATCCCACTTGTACGGGTCTGTCAGCTGTATTAATCACCTTTATTGTGATTCGTTTTCTATCTGATGATAAGCTAATATCATCGGGCGCATAAGCGTATTCACCCGGGATTACAGCGGAAGCTTTATGTCGAATAGGATTATTTAGAGAAACCAATTTAGTGCCGTCCACAAACATGGCTTCAACCTGTAATTGTTCAAGTAATTCAGGAACTCCGTCCATTACATCTTCCCCGCTAAGCAGTTGAGAACACTCTTCAATTAGTTTTTGTACAGTCTTGCCTTCTCTTGCACCTTCTATAATATGTCCCGATATGTAAGCTACGGACTCCGGATAGCTAAGCTTTAGGCCTTTTTCTTTCCTGTTTTTTGCAATTATAGCTGTAAATAAAAGCAGCATTTTTTCTTTTTCTTGATGCGTTAAATACATAGTTTTTAAAGTTTTGAACAAAAGTATATACTTATAAAACAGAAGTAAATATCCATAATATGCTTAAAATATCCTTTTTCATGCTTTTCCGGTATTGTTGTTTTTCCGTAACTTTAGACATGTTTTTTTACTGTGCTTTTTATGAAAAAAGTTTCTCAGATTTTATCTAGTTACGATTATAAAAAAATGTATCTGCCTTATCTTGACTATAAGGTTTTGAGCAATACGAATTCACTTCAGGTTTATAAAATTGAAGAATATCTGACGGGAATTGTTAAGCCCGTAAGTCCTTACCGAACTACTTTTAGCTTTATTATTTTTTTGATTCAAGGTGAATTTGAGCAGTTAATTAATTTTGAAAACTATCGTATTTCGGCAGGCGAATGCCTCCATGTAAAGCAGGGAGCATGGACTGCAACCCAATATTTGTCCGAAGACGTTAAAGGATTTATTGTTTTTTATGAATCGGATATTTTTACTCAGTATTTATTGATGTATAATCAAAAGGAGGAATTAAAATATATTCCGTATTATAATCTTGATTACTATGACCGACAGTCTATAGCCGCCAGTTTATTGTTATTGTACGGAGAACTAAGTTTTATTGAAAACAGACCCGAAGTTTATATTCCGATTTTTTATTCTATATTGTCAAGATTAAATTATTACACTGCCAATTATGCTTTTAATTCAAGAGAATTAGAAATAGCTTATAAATTCAAGCAATTGGTTATGAATTCGCATGTAAGAGAGAAAACAGTAAGGTATTACGCCGGAGAACTGTGTTTATCAGAAAATTATTTAAACAGGTGCATTAAAAATGTAATCGGTCGGTCTGCAAAGCAGTTTATTAATGAAGTCAATGTAGAATATGCTAAAGTTTTATTGTTAAATACAAAAAGCGATATTTCGGAAATAGCTTTTGAATTGCATTTTCCTTCTCCGAGTTATTTTTCGAAATTTTTTAAAAAAGAAACCGGAATGTCGCCCAATAAATTTAGAATAAAGAATAAAATAAAAATTAATTATATTGAATAATTCGGTTGGAACTATGTGATTTTATTCGGAAAGAACAAATTCCTTATATGCTAAGACACTTCTATGTTCCACTTGATTTTCTTTAGCTTGGAGATAACAACTTGTTTTTTTTAGTTAATTCTTTAATGCCAATAATGTTTTTATTTATAAATATTTAGCTCCTAGTCGATAACTTAATCTAGATTAATGGAAGCCGGCAGTTAAATGATTATATTTGTAGTAATACATTAAGAATATTAAAGCAATATGAAGAAAATAGGTTTTTTATCTTTTGGACATTGGGGCAATCACCCTTCTTACAAAACGCAATCAGCCAGTGATACTCTACTCCAGTCTATTGATTTGGCTGTGGCAGCAGAATCTATTGGTATTGACGGCGCTTATTTTCGGGTACATCACTTTGCTGCTCAATTGGCATCGCCGTTTCCTCTGCTTTCGGCAATTGGTGCTAAAACCAATATAATAGAAATCGGGACAGGAGTTATTGATATGCGCTATGAAAATCCGCTTTATATGATTGAAGATGCCGGTGCTGCCGACCTCATTTCAGGCGGACGTTTACAATTGGGTATTAGCAGAGGTTCGCCCGAACAAGTTATTGATGGCTGGCGTTATTTTGGTTATGAACCACAACAAGGAGAGGATGATACGGAGATGGGACGCCGTAAGGCACTTGAATTTTTAGAAAAATTAGAAGGGATAGGGTTTGCTACACCTAATCCGTATCCGATGTTCCCAAATCCACCGGGACTATTGCGTTTAGAACCTTATTCTAAGGGACTTCGCGAGCGTATCTGGTGGGGAGCGGGTTCTAATGCAACAGCTGTGTGGGCGGCAGAAAATGGTATGTTTTTACAAAGCTCTACTTTAAAAGAAGATGAAAGCGGAAAGCCATTTCACGTACAACAGGCTGAACAAATCAGATTGTATAAAGAAGCATGGAAGAATGCAGGTCATAAAAGAGAACCGCGAGTTTCGGTAAGCCGGTCTATTTTTGCTTTAGTAAACGAATTAGATCATTATTATTTTGGACAAGAAGCAGAACGAAAAGACCAGATAGGTGTAATAGAAAATGATAAGCGGACTATTTTTGGCAGAAGTTATGCAGCAGAGCCCGATAAGCTTGTTAAAGAACTTGCCAAGGATGAGGCAATACAGGAAGCGGATACACTTCTTTTAACTGTTCCTAATACACTGGGGGTTGATTATAATGTACACGTATTATCGGCTATTATGGAACACGTTGCTCCTGAATTGGGTTGGCGTTAATTTCAACAAAAAAAGAAAGCATAAAAAAAGACAATATTTTTTATACCAATGATTAATCAGTGAAATTTAAAAAAGATTATAACAAAAAAAGAAAATATGAAAAAGTTTAAAATAGCTGTTTTAGTCGGCAGTCTGCGCAAGGAATCATGGAATAAGAAGGTGGCGGATGTGTTGCCTGAGTTTGCTCCGGATACATTGGTTTTGGAAATAATCAGTATCGGCACACTTCCGTTTTACAATGAAGATCTGGAAACGTCACCTCCGGAAGAATGGATAATATTCCGAAAACATTTGGCATCGTTTGACGGAGTGCTTTTTGTAACTCCCGAATATAACAGATCTGTTCCTGCCATGTTGAAAAATGCAATAGATGTAGGGTCAAGACCGTATGGTAAAAGTTGTTGGGAAGGAAAACCCGGAGCCATTATCAGTGTTTCTCCCGGACGATTAAGCGCGTTTGGAGCAAATCACCATTTGAGGCAATCGCTTGTTTTTTTGAATGTTCCTGCTATGGCACAACCCGAAGCCTATATAGGAAATGTTGCTTCGTTGTTTGATGAAAACAATAATCTTACCAACGAGTCTACTCAGAAATTTTTAAAGGGTTTTATGAAAGCTTTTGCCGTTTGGGTTGATAGGAATATACCCGAAAAGTAAAAGATATTATATAGCGATTTAATACTGTTCTTTATTGGTGTTAGATCACTGTAAATAATTTATAATACTTTTCTTGAGCTTCTGTAAAGTTCAAAATGCTGATTGTTGGTTCAGAAATCAAATTTTTTTTCCGTTGCTTTTGAAGATAAAGAAAGCCCGGAGTACTTAGTAACGGGCTTTTTATTTTATATTGCGTATACTTCTTTCAAGTTTGGATTACATCTTTGGTATCAGCCGTATTGTCTAAAATAGTATATGCATAAGAAATCAGCCTTTTATTCAATAATTTTAATCCTTCATTTTATGATTTTATTACTCCGATAACTTTAAATGTAAAAGAAGGCAGGTTATAAAAAATTAGAATCGATATTTCAATATTGGTTCGAGGTCTAGTCTATAAGGATAAATTTATTGTTTTTTAATATGTCTTATAAGCGGAAATAAAACAAATAATCCTTGCTAAATACAAAATCAAGAAGGATAGTGATAATCACTATCCTTCTCTGATTTAACTCTAAATTTTATATTATGAATATTTGTTATTTCAAATATAAGAATTTTTTTTGAATTAAAAAATGACTGTAAAACGGATTATATCTACAGACAGACGAAATAAGAGATATCTGTCTCAAAAGGGCAAGTTTTTTAAGAGTACGGATAACTTTTTCCATTTAAAACAGTACGGTAAATTGATCAGTTTTAGTTAAATTCAAGGTAAGTATGAGTTTTAAGTTACTCTTTTCTATTAAAATAGAATTGAAAAGAAAGACAAATTCACCTTAGAAAAAGGCTGATTTGCATGGATAAATATAGTAAATTGTAGAACAAATAGATTCTAAAAAAAAATTATAAAATACCTGTGTATATGAACCTTGATAAGTCAACAACATCTGTAAATCTTCTAAAAAGAGAAAAAAATCAGCCCGATATATTTTACAAAGTAGATATTGTCGTAATCGGTGCAGGACAGGCAGGATTGTCAGCTGCATATCATTTGAAAAAACAAGGATTGAAACCAGGAAAAGGTTTTGTAGTGTTGGATGATGAATTTGAATCTGGCGGGGCGTGGCAGCACCGTTGGGACTCTTTGACATTGAGTACTGTAAACGGCATCAATGATTTGCCAGGTATGCACTTTTCGGATGTGATGCAGACAGAAGATTTAGAATTACAGGCAAATATCGCAGTTCCAAAATATTATGAATATTACGAAAAAAAGTTTAATTTACCAATAATCCGTCCGATTAGGGTAATAGAAGTAACAGAACGAAAGGATCGATTTTTGATTAGAACCAACGGGATTCAATTTAGTGCTCGAGGATTGATTAATGCTACCGGAACCTGGAAAACGCTTCACTGTCCCCGATATTCCGGCTGGGAAAAATTTGCAGGGAGACAACTGCATACTGGAGAATATAAAAATGCAGAAGAATTCATAGGGAAACATGTCACTGTTGTAGGAGGAGGGATTTCAGCAGTACAACTGTTAGGAGAAATATCTAAAGTTACTGAAATAACTTGGGTTACACGTCGTCCGCCGGATTTTAGAGATTATGAGTTTACACCAGAATTCGGACGTGAAGTTGTCGCTATGGTAGATAAAAGAGTAAGAGAAGGTTTGCCTCCAAATTCAGTTGTTTCTGTAACAGGCTTACCTATAACTCCCGCTATTAAGGAAATGCTGGATAAAGGTATTTTAGAAAGAAAACCTATGTTTGATGAAATAATAGAAACAGGGGTTCGATGGGCAGACGGAACTACTCTTAATACAGATGTTATTTTTTGGAACACAGGATTTAGGCATTCTCTGGATCACCTTAAACCCTTAAAGTTGACAAACGAGAAGGGAGGTATTGAAATGACGGGAAAATTAGCTACACAAGTTGCGAAAGATCCGCGTATACATTTGACAGGTTATGGACCCTCCGCATCAACAATAGGTGCTAACCGAGCAGGAAGAGCTGCAGTTAAAGAATTAGTGGAATTTTTAAAACTGTAATTTTGCTCTTTATCTAAAGGTAAATATTTCTTGTAAAAATCAGTCCAACCTTTTTGGGTTTAGCCTGATTTAAAAAATAGACTATTCTACATTAAATTTTTGAGAGCTATTAAAATATTGGATGATGATGTAGCTATTCCATTCCGCAAACCAGCAGAAGTAAAAAAGAACATGGAGCTTCAGTTGTATAATGAGGTAATCAGCTTGTAGTGTGTTCCCTCTTTAATTTATCGACTAGAAGCATATTCTTATGTGTGAAAAAAGTACTTTTTTAAAATGTCCGATCCACTGAAAGACAATCGTATGATTTAAAGAAGAAATATTGAAAATCACTTAATCAAATTGCATAAATGTCCATAAATAGAGTATAGCTCAATAGATGTATAAGCAATTAATTTTGTACATTTAAAGGTCATAAATTTTATCTAATACCAAAAAAATGAATATGAAATCGATTTACTGCCTGATAATAACAGGAATTATATTCTTTTCCAGTTGTTCCAAAGTTTCGCAAACAAACGATCCGGTTCCCGAGCACGATACTTTTACAATCCAATCCAAACAGATTGGCGAAAAACGAACCATTAATGTTTGGACACCGGCAGATTACAAAACAAGTTTAGATGATTTGCCTGTGATGTATATGGCAGATGGTGGAATAGAAGAAGACTTTCCGCATATTGCAAATACACTGGAAAAGCTTATTGAGGAGGGAAAAATTGAACCGCTCATTCTTGTCGGTATTGAAAATACCGAAAGAAGAAGAGATCTGACAGGTTTTACTGAAGTTGCAGAAGATAAGGAGATAGCACCAGTGGTAGGCGGCTCTGAAAAATTCAGAGCATTTATCAAAGATGAACTATTTTCTGAAATTGACAAAAGATACAGAATAACAAACGAAAAAAGTATTATAGGAGAATCTTTATCAGGACTTTTTGTGATGGAAACTTTTTTTATGTCGCCGGATATGTTTGATAACTACATCGCTTTTGATCCTTCCTTGTGGTGGAATGACCATTATTTGATAAAAACGGCAAAAGAACATTTGATGAAATTTCCAACAAGTGAAAAACGCGTGTGGTTTGCCGGTTCAAATGCAGCAGATATTTCACCGTATACACAAGAAGCAGCACACATTTTTAAAGTCGAAAACTTGTCAAATGTAAAATGGTTCTATTCGGATGAACCGAAGGAAGAACACCATACAATTTTCAGAGCAACAAAAGAAAAGGGCATTATATGGACTCTAAGTAAGGCAAACTAAAAAACGTGGGCTTTTCAGGTGTATGAAAAAGTATTTCATTAGCAAAAACTGTAAAAGATAGTGCTAGCTATCAGAATAAAATAAAATATACCTATGAAAAAAATAAAAATTACAGGCAACTACAAATTTAGAAAATCCGTTATGAACCTGAGCCTGTTTTTAAGGCTTGTTTTAGGTAGTTCAATGACCGTGTAGCTAAATTCGGCATACGTTTCTTTCATTTGTTCATGGGTAAAGAGGACCTCCTCCCAGCTTTGCTTCCGTTCCGCATCGGTTATATAGATTTCTTTCCACGGCGGAAGTATAAAAACACATTTGTTGTAAGGATATTTTCGCGCCTGTTCCAGAACCTGTTCGGAAAGAGGTAGCTGTTCCATTTTCATATAGCAAATACTGTCCAGATGACCTCTGTCAAAAAAAACTGGTTCCGTGCTGTTATTGCTTTTTTGTAAGGTATAGCTGTTCAGAGCAGCTTCAAACATCAGGTTGGCGTAGTGCATTTTGTTTGCCCACGGCAATCCGTCTCCTTTCATTGCCACTTGCTCTTGAATGATTCTGCGAGCATCTTCCGGAACTGTTTGAAAACCGTGTTGTTTCAGTACCTCAATCAGGCTGGTTTTTCCTGTTCCGGGACCGCCGGTTAATACAAAAAAATGATTCATTTCCCTATCGAAATGCGTGTATGTTGGCTCTTTTTGTTTTTTGTTCATGAGAAAATAAGTATTAAATTTCACGAGTTTAGATGATTGTACAATGATTTTAGAAAAACTGTTGAAGGAATTCGATGCAGATATCAATGCATTGACTTTAGAGGAATCCGAATTATTTGATTCCTACTTTGAAAGAATAACTATTCAGCGAAACAAATTTCTCGTCCGGGAAGGAGAAGTGGAAAAATACAGCTATTTCATTTACGAAGGAATGGCGCGTTGTTGGACGCTGAATCCGAAAGGAGAAGAACAAACGTTCTGGTTTTGCAAAGAAGGAACATTTTCCATGTCAAATATAGCCTTTATACTTGAAAAAAAGTCAGAATTTAATGTACAAATACTTGCGGACAGCATTATTTATCGAATTGATAGGAAGCAGTTGGTTCAACTCTATCAAGCAATTCCCCGTTTAAAAGCTGTTCTTGATAATTTAACGGCTATACTGTTGAATCGGCTGTTAAAAAGAAACATCGGCTTGATTAAATATTCGCCTGAACAGTATTATTTGCTCATGATGGAGGAGTACGGGAGTTTGTTTAACCATATCCCGCTAAAAGATGTTGCCTCTTACTTAGGAATTACCCCTCAGGCGTTAAGTAGAATACGCAAGCGGATTTTTTAACCCAGGTTCAGTGCAGCTTGTTCAGAAATGAAGACCTTTGCCTCTATAAACATAAGAAGATGATTAGAAAAATTGTAACGGAGGAATATCCGGATTTGGTGCAAATATGGGAAAGTGCAGTAGTGAATACACACGATTTTTTAAAAGAAGAGGATTTCAATTACTACAAAGAACAGCTTCCCGTGTATTTTGAACACGTTAATTTGTTCGGTTATGAACAAGAGGGAAGATTGGTTGGATTCATGGGGATTTCTACTGAAAATCTTGAAATGTTATTCATTGATAACCGTGTACGCGGTAGAGGAATTGGTAAAAAACTGCTTGTGTATGGTATCACCCAATTCAACATTGCAAAAGTAGACGTGAACGAACAAAATCTCCAGGGAGTCGGATTTTATAAACACATGGGATTTCGCGTTCTCAAACGATCAGAACAAGACGGACAGGGCAAAGCCTATCCGATTTTGCACATGGGATTGTAACCCCGTTGCCCGGTTTTTTAACGAGCCGTTGAAAGACGGTAGTGGTTTTTTCGGAGCAAAGCAAAAATTTCAGCATCCACAAACGTTCCTTTTTCAAAAAAATAATCGTGTAAAACGCCTTCAGAATCAAAGTTTACTTTTTCCAATAGCTTTCTGGACGATACGTTGTTCGGGTCAATAAAGGCTTCGATACGGTTCAGGAGAAATATGTTGAACCCAAACGGAATAATTGCTCTTATAGCTTCTGTCATCATGCCCTTTCTCCAGTAGTCCGGATGCAGTTCATATCCGATTTCAGCACGGAAGTGTTCGGGAGAAAAATTGTGAAAACCGCACGTGCCGATTAATTTTTCAGGCTGATTTTTCAAACAAATCGCCCAGCGGACGCTGTCGTTTCTGGAATAACGTTCGTGCCAGCTTTTTATCAGATCATGTGCTTCCTGTATGGTTTTAAAAGTGGGCAGATCAAAGAATTCGGTGACTTCGTCTTTTGAAAAATAAGAAAACAAAGCTTCGGCATCCGAAGTCTGTATCTGGCGCAACTGTAAACGCTCTGTAGCGATGTCCGGAAAAGTATCAGAATTCATCATGTGGTACTGTTGTTGTTCATTAACTAATCAGCTAATTTATTTTCATGCGCATGGAGGTACTGTATGCTTCAAAACCTTCGCGCAGATACAGCGCTTCTGCCAGGCTGTTTTTAGACAAGACGCTTAGCTCCAGGTAATCGGCTCTTTTTTCCTTTGCCCACATTTTAACGCGATCCATTAAGGCTGTTCCGATTCCGTGTCCACGCGCATCAGCAGCCACTATCAGATCCATTAAATACATGCATTTTAATGGTACAAAGCAGTTGTAAGGCGGACTTTCCTGTAATTGTGTAATAGCCATGCCCTTTATTTCTCCGGCTGACGGGTATACAAAGGCGGTAAAATGATCTTCACCCGCAATAACTTTGTGCAGAAAAGCTTCATCCTGATGTGCTGCCTGCATGTAATCGGGTTCATAGTGCGCCATTTGCTCAAACAGCCGAAAATAAAGTGTTTTTATCGTTGGCAAATCTGCCGGTTCTGCTTTTCGGATCATATCTGTCATTTTTAAATTTCTTCCAATTTTTTAAACATTACGTATTGCGGTCCTTTTATGCCTTCATAGATGCTGCCGGAATCTGAATAACCGGTTTTGAGGTACAGTTGATAAGCGCTTGTATTCCGAGCGTTGACGCCAAATACAATCTCTGTAGTTGCGGGAAAATGCTGTTTGACAAAAGCGGGAAGCTGAAGCAATGCCGTTTTTGCAATTCCTTTTCCCTGAAAGGCGGGGTTTACAGAAAACGAGCGGAGTAAAACAGCATCGATGTTGGAAGTGTATATCAAACGATCATTTGAAAAATCCAGCGAAAAAAATCCAACGGGTTGTTCATCAAACACAATGCAGTAGTGAAAACGCCTGGTATTGCTCATAATTTCCGCATCGGTTAATACCTGCGCGGGAATTCTGGAAAACTGCGATTGTTCTTCGTTTAACCGATAAGCTGTAAGCGCGTCAAAGTAATCGGGTTGATAGACTGCAATTGTTACCATAATTTACAACTTCTTTGTCATCTCAAATTGATTGATGTCGTTGGTTAAACCTTGTTTTTCTAAAAATAATTTTAGATTTTCTGCAGCTTCGTCCACGTTGTTGATTTGTACTTTTTCGTTGGAAAGCTGCTGCTGTACTTCAGCAAGCAACTGCGTGCCTATCCCTGTTCGTCGGTGCTGAGGTGCCACCGCTATCTGATACATGCGTTTATTTGCCGGGTTAAAAAGGACATATCCTGCCAGTTCCGAACCAACAAAAGCACCCAGTGCAGCGGGTTGTGCAGCATCCATGCTTGGTACTGCACTTTGCCAGCTGGGCAAAATGTCCCAGAACGATTGAAAATCCTTCCACAAAAACTTTTCTAAAGGTTTAACGGAAGCGGTGTTTAGACGTGGTGTTGTTTGGAGTGTTCCGCCAAAACACAGCAATTTGCGATGGATAACAAATCCGTTTTTCTCATAAGCACGAATGGCAGACCGATTGCTTTCGATGACTTCCAAAACGAGCTGACTCACCTGATAGTCTTTTAAAAAAGGCTGTAAATAGTTGTACATTTTTCCCACCAGTCCTTGCCCGCGGTAATCGGGCAATACACCTGTTCCTGCATTATAGACTACAGTTTTTCCGTCTATGGTTTGCACACCGTGCATGATAAAGGCAATCATTTTTTTATCTTCAAAAACACCAATTGACCATTCGGGTACAATAGTTTCAGACTGCATTTTAAATTGTAACTGTTCTGCATTGAGTTGAAAAGGCACAATATAATCGGCAAAAGAACCGTTAATCGCTTTTAATAAATCGGGAATATCCTGTTCTGTTAATTGACGTATCTGCATCGTTAATTTTTAAATGTGCTTAAAGGTTTGAATAGTCGTGCAATATTCCTGCAAGGTATCGATCAGTTTGCCTACATGGATTCCGTCGCATACCGCATGATGAACTTGTATTGCCAATGGCAGCAGAATTCGGTTGTTTTCCGTTTGGTATTTTCCGATGGTAAAACTGGGAGCGAAGTAATCGGTAAAATCCGCTATGTTGAGGTTAAAGCTGTCGAAGTGAACCCAGGGAATTGCTGAAACATTAAAATGATTTTCGGGGGCTTTTTCCGGAAAAAAATGACGGCTGTCTTGATAGCGATTGCCGGTTGTTTCGTACGCCTTGACAAAGTCCGAAAGCTGTTCGGTATGTTGAACGGAGAGCGCCGAAAAGGTTTCTGTTTCCGGATGAAGGACGGTGTAAACAGGATCAACCCGATCCCAGACAATTAATTCGTCTGTATTCATTGCCATTTTAAATTCGGGATGCCGGTTTACCGCTTTTGAAAGCAGATAAATCATCACGGGATAAAATTTATAGTTCTGTTCTTTTATAAAAGGAATGACCTGCGAAATATCCAGCTTTACCGTCAGGCTGAACCCACATGTTATAGCACCTCTGTAAGCGGTAAAATGTTCTTTTCGCTTCCATTCCTCTATGTTGATTTTTTGATAACCTGTTTTCATTTTATAGGGTTGTTTTCTGCTCTTTTGACGGTATTATTTTACGGTTTTATTCGTACTTACGGCAATTCTGTTCCACGCATTGATGGTTACGATGGTCATAATGATTAACGCAATATATTCCTCGTCAAACAGTTTTGATGCCGCTTCGTAAGTGTTGTCGCTCAGACCGTGTTGGCTGATGTGTGTAATTTCTTCTGTCATTGCCAGAATGATGCGTTCTTCCTCTGTATACAATCCGGTTTCCTTCCAGGCATCTAACAGGAAAATGCGCTGTGCCGTTTCTCCCTGCTTTAAAGCATCCTGCGTATGCATATTGATACAGAACGCGCACCCGTTGATTTGCGAAGCGCGGATTTTGATTAATTCGAGGTGTGTTTTTGAAAGCTTTGAATCCTGAATAAAATTCTCCAGCGCCAATACGCGTTTATAGGCTCCGGCTGCTGCGACGGAAATATCAATTCGTTCTTGCATGTTTTTGTTGTTTATGATGAATGATAAAGGTACAGAAAAGCATTTTTTAATGCACAATTAACTTCATTGAAATTCCGATCATTATCGCTTACCGGGTTCTGTTTTCCAGTCAAAGGGCATTAATTCTTCCAGTGTTTTGAAAATTCCGTTGCGAACTTCCACGATGGCCTGCCGATTGTCCGGTGATAGTTGACTCATGAGTTCGCGACACCTTCCGCAGGGTGGCACAGCATTACCACTGCTGTCCACAGCAACTACTGCCTTGATGCGGTATTCTCCGTGTTTCAGCATTTCCGAAACCGCTCCGTGTTCGGCACAATGCCCCAACGAGCAGGCAGTATCAATACTAATGCCCGTATACACGTTGCCGTCTGCGGTTTCAATTGCGGCGGCAACATCTCCGAAGGAAATATAAGCGTTTAATACATTTGGTTTTGCCAGTTGGAAGGCTCTTTCTTTCAGGTTCATTTTCTTTCTGTTTTTATTGTTTTTCAGAATTTACAGTTCTTTTTCCGATCCCTGTTGTTCAATCTGTTTGACCAGATAATCGACGCATTGGCTCAGCTCTTCTGTTCTTCCCTGCCAGTTGTCTTGACACGTTCCAAGGTAGGCACACTTTGCCATTTCCAACAAGTGTTTGAAAGGCATGGGTATTTCGGAAAGCAGCCAATCTGCCGCTTTATCCTTTGTTTCAATTTTACCGGTAACGACTGTAAAATACATTCGGGCTAAGGTAAGCAAGGTGTTTCTTTCGTCGCCTTTGATGGATTCAAGAAGTGTGGGAAGAGCGTCTGAAATGGCTTGTTTTACGTCTTTATCCGGTATGTCCGGAATGAGTTTCTGAGCGTTGGTTCCGACCAATGTAACGCTGTTTTGCCGTACCTGTCGGAGCAGTATGGTGAGGTCGGGATCGGGTGTGGAGTCGGGTAGTTGCCCTTTTAAAAAATCGTCGCGAAGCCATTCTCCGTATTGCAATTCGCTGCTGACCGGATGCTGCCACGGGGAAAGCTCTTCTTTGTTGACCATTGTGATTTCAAGCGGGCGGATCAACTGCTGGTTGCCGATGGCTCCGGATACGTGCATGAATTGCTTTACCAGTTGTAATTTGTTGCGAGGGGTGAGTTTTCCTTCAACGATAACCAAAATATCGATATCGCTGTCTTGTCGGAGCCCTCCGCAAATGGCAGAGCCGTACAGGTAAATTCCTGCAACCGGTTGCCCAGTTATTTCTTTTATAATACGGACAACGTCCTCGGTTTCTTTTGGAATATGTGGTGTATGCATGATGTTCTTACGGATTGAATGTGTTGTACACAGACAGTTAAGTGTTTGATAATAGGGGAATTCTCAACGGGTTGTTTACAAACAGAGCGTGCAATTCTGGCGATACAAACAGCTGTAAATCATCTTCTGTGTAACCTCTGGCATGTGCTTTCGCTGTTTCTTTTGGCGTGAACCCCAAAACAACTTCTTTAAACGAAAAATCTGTAAACGCTCCTGTCAGTTGTTTTACATTCATTTCTTCCGGTGCAAAAATAGCTGTTATATATAAAACATCCTCTTCAATTTGAGCAATGACCACACTGTTGAACGCTTCTACAAAATAAACGGAATTTTTAAATCCCATTTCGGGATAGGCGTAACAGTAAAAGAAAGTGAGCCCTTTGTTGCGGGGTGTAAAACGACTATTAGATACTGCATTTTCTACCCGGTTTTCAAACAATTTCAAATCGTCCGGTTGATTTAGATCCAATTGGCGTCTGGTCAGTTTTGGAACACTGTCCGTAGTTTCCACGTTGAAAAAATGTTCGGATTCGGGTACGGGAAGCAACCCGAATTTCGGATAAAAGTCGAGCACTGTTTCGTTTGCAAACAAAAAGATGCCTGCGTGTTTTCCTTCAAAATCACGCAGGATTCTCTCCATCAAAAACCGACTCAATCCTTTGTTTCGGTAGGGGATACCGGTCATTACCGTGCCCAGCTGAATCAGCGTTTTACCTCCATTTTCAAACAAACTCACGGTGGTATGTGATGCAATGCTGTCCCCGACAAACAGGGAATACAAAATGCAGGTATCGTCGTCCCAAAAGCCGGATTGGTAGTAGTTTTCAAAATCAAACGCCCAGAATTCCTGCGTCATCCGGTTAAATTCCAGACGCAGCTTTTCCTGATGCTGGTAATGGGTGTATAGCGTATAGGCTTGGTCGTTTATCTGTATCGTTTCTTGTGTCATTGTTCGTTTGCTCTTAATGTATTCAGGTAGTTGCGTATATCGGTTTCGAGTTGCAGCGGATAGGGATACCCTAATTTTTCGGACAGCTTATTGCCAGTTTCCGCGACCAGATCTGCCATCGCAAACAGTGCGTTCCAGTTGTCGTTTAAATCGCTTCCTGAAAACGTTTGTTCTGCCTTTTTCCACATTTCGGGCGACAGGTATTGTTTAAAGAGCCTGCCGTATTTATTGGTCGTGATGCTCCACTCGTGCGCACTTGCAATGTACCATTCGATCAATGGAATCAGATAATCTGTCCTGATATTTCCTGACATAAACTTTGCATAAAACAGGTCATCCCTTTTAAGGCACTTGGCGACATAGGTGGTATCCCACCAAAAGTCGTTCAATAGGCTTTTGAACCGTTCTTCTGACGGCTTTTTAATAATGGAAACCTGATAAGTGGGCTTCTGCATTTCCTGTGTTATTCCGTCTTTATCTACCAAAACCTGATAACCGATATCCCAATCTTCGGGTAATTCTTTTTGATGGACCTCTTTCCAAAATTTGGATGCGCTAAACAATTTGAAATCAACTTTTACGCCATCATCGTACAAAACCATCTTCATGGCGTGTTTATATTCAAAACAGGACTCGTCTTCCTCAATCATTGCGATGGGAGTGCCAAACAGGTGCAACCACTCCTTGTTTGTAATGTATGATGCATTGTCTCTGAAGACCAGCTCTATATCCAGATCGCTCAAATCATCTACCGGAGCCAAGGGATTCACAAGAGAACTGGTTAGCAATACCGCTCGTATATCGTCGTTGGTGTGCGACCAGTCAATGATCTTTTTTAAGGTTTCGTCTCTGTATTTCATCCTGTTCTATAAAGGTTCTCCGTTCCTATCCATTTTTTTCAGCAGATGTCCGATTTATATACCACTCCACTGCTTTTCGTTCATGTTCCTTTAAAAACGCATCCTTTCCGGCGTTGTAATCGTTGCCGTCTTCCCATTCCTGTTGTACCAACTGCTTTTTCAGCACCTGATATTCGTTTTTTACCTGAGGATGAGTGCGCAGGTAATCACGGAAAGCGATGTGTCGCAGCCAGTGCTCCGATTGTTTCGGTATGGCGTGGATATGTGCTATCCGCAGACTGTAATCATGCATCCGCTCCGGTATTTCGTCCTGTTGTCCGATGTATGCCGGTACGCCCAGTTGCTCAGGCGCCCCCGTAAGCGCTACAAAGAAACGTCTGTAGGGCATGTCCTCGTTGTATTTTTCGTAATAGACATAGTTTTTTCCTTGCAGCAAGGTGGGTATTTTGTCCAGGTCTGCTTCGTTTTCCAGCCCGATCAGAATGTCGATGATGGGTTTAGCGGAAAGCCCCTCAACGGAAGTACTGCCGATGTGATCGATCTGCGCTTCTACAGTTTTAAGCATCGATTTTAATTCGTCTTCAATAGCCGAAAACTGCATTTTCCATTGGGGATTGTGGGGTTCAAAAGGTAAAATCATAATTGTTGTATTTTCCGATGTAAAGCAATGTGTCGTATTTAAAATAAACCTGTCCGTTTTCCTTGTACTTTTTAAACAGCTGTTCTCACTCTTCCATGACTTCCCGATAAAATACGATGCTTCGTCCAGTTGCGGCTGTAGGAAGAATGGATAACTGAAAACTGCGGTAGTTACAAATTTACAGAAGATGAATGATTTTGCTGTGTCTTATTTGACGGTTTTTATAAAATATTGTTTTTTATTAGGCGTAGTTTGTGTTTTTAAAGAGAAGGCTTATGTTGGGATTAGATTGAATATTGATAACATTTTTGTAAATTCGCACTTTAAAATGATATTGAAATGTTTTTCTATTTAAAAATTAGCTAATAAAGATTTTTGTCTCTTAATGGGATCAATTTTAAATTGTTGAAAGTGTAACTATACTTTCAAAAACTTTTTGTTACCTAAATTTTAATATAAATGAAACAACAAAGTAAGTCATTTATTTGGCTAATTATATTTCTTGTTGGGTTTCCGCAAATAAGTGAAACCATTTACACACCATCACTTAATGATTTAGTACATCTTTTTAAAGTAAGTGCTAACGACATACAAAAAACATTAAGTATCTATTTTGCAGGTTTTGCAATCGGAGTATTTTTTGGGTATTCTTTCTAATTTTATAGGGCGTAAACGATCAATGCTGATGGGAATTGCGATTTATCTGCTTGGTTCATTTTTATGCCTTCGGTCAACTTAATTTCACTTTTTTCTTTTTGCGCGATTTATTCAGGCTGTGGGTGCTGCCGTTGGTTCTAATGTTAGCCAAACTATTTTACGTGATGTTTACAGTGAAAAAGAAAGAGTAGGGGTTTTTAGTACAATTTCTGCTGTTTTAGCTTTTTCTCCTGCAATCGGACCGATGTTTGGGAGTGTCGTTGCATCGATTATGGAATGTCTCAATGGTTTTTAGATTGTTGATGATTATTGGCTCTATTGCATTTATATGGTCATTATTCGGTTTAAAAGAAACCTTGGACGTTAAAACAAAGACGAATTATAATTTTCATGCAATGGGACAGAATATTCTCAAAGACAGATTATTTTGGATTTATGGAGGAATCATTGGAGTTGTTAACGGGGTTATTTTCTCTTATTATGGAGAAGCGCCATTTATTTTTATAGAGACGCTCCGTTTTTCTATTGTCGAGTACGGCTATATTGGTTTTGTGGTGGCTTTGGCGAGTTTTTCAGGAGCTCGATTTTGTAAAAGTATGAATAAAAGATATCAAATCATAAAATTTTGACTACGGGAAATTTTGTTTTTTTGTAGGTATTTTTATTTTCTTTTTTGCTGTTACTTTTCTGGAGCCTTCTTTGGTATCGTTTATAATTATACTTCTTTTGGCGATATTCATTATTATGTGGTTGTCTGTGTAATTACTTGGATTATGAGTTGGTTTCACAGTCCAGAATTATATATATATCCGTTATTTCTCTTATTTTGGTTTTTAGTGAACTGGATATTAATGATGTTTAATAGAAAATAATTTTAATCACTCTATAAATTTCAGATGGAATTTACGATACCCTTTGTATAGAGTAACATTATTGATTTTTAAGCTAAGTAGAAATTGATGTTATATTTTGAAAAGAAACACATGATTTAATTTCTACTTTTTTGTGTTTGAAAATATTGTGCAAGCTCTACTCTTTGAATCCAAAACAAAAGGGATCTTTATCTTATGTTATTTGAAATAAAGACAAATTAAGTTTTTATAGAATTTATGAAATATAATAAAATAGATATACACTGTGTATAATCAGTATTAATGGATAAACAAAAGAAGGATAGTTGTTTAACATTATCCTGTCTTGGTTAACTTTAAATTTTATATTATGAATATATGTTCTTTCAGATATATAAAAAAACTATTGGATTAAAAAAATATGAATAGACGATGAAAACAAATTATAAAAGACTTAAAATATAACTATAAAACACAAATCTATAAATAGAATTAGAAGGCGTTTCATAATCAATTGAAATGTATTCTATTTTTTCATTTGTACTAAATAAAGAAGCCTAAAATAAACTTTTATTCTTTTATTATTGATCAATATCTGATTATAATTAATCGCTCTTGTACTTGTTAATAATTTACAGTAATAATATTTCCTCTTTTAGAAACAGGGTACGGCTTCATTTGATATTCCGCACCTTCTGTCATAGAAGTTCCAGTTATCAGGCTATATTTCAAAGGCTCTGGATGTATACTGCAATGACAGGTCATATATATACTTCCTCTTTTATCCAAAGTCATGCTAGAGCAAGGTTCAATTTTATGATTAGGACAGGCAATGTCGTAAGCAACGTATAAATCACTTCCTAAATTAAAAATTACTACGCCCAACACACCTTGATTAGGCATATTTATAACAGCTGAACCATTAGCATATTGCAAATCGTCATAAGCGGGTAAATTCAAATCTATGTTAAGGTTAACCGGATTACTTGGCAGATAAGGATTAGTATAATGCCCCCCGCTTTTGGAGCAGGAAAATGAAGCAAATAAAATAATTATAAAAACAAATACCTTTTTCATTGTACAAATATTGATTAAACAAATTTAATTAATTAACTTTGTTCTAAAGTATCTTAGTATAGATAAAGTGTAAAAACATAAAAATATCTTTAATAGAGCGAAATCCCATTTTTAAGGGATTTTTTCTATTTATAATATAAACCAGTTAGTTATGAGTAAGATTTCGTATTATACTGCTGAAGGACTTAAAAAATTGAAGGACGAGTTGGAGCAGTTAAAAAATGTTGAGCGTCCAAAGGCTTCTCAAGCTATTGCAGAAGCAAGAGATAAGGGTGATTTGTCTGAAAATGCGGAGTATGATGCTGCAAAGGAAGCACAAGGTTTATTAGAACTGAAAATTGCCAAATTAGAAGAAGTAGTGGCAAATGCCCGATTAATTGATGAATCTCAGTTGGACGTTTCCAAAGTATTGGTACTGTCTACAGTAAAGATAAAAAATCAGGCAAACGGAATGGTTATTAAATATACTTTGGTAGCAGAAAGTGAAGCGGATTTAAAAACAGGTAAAATTTCTGTAACGTCTCCTATTGGAAAAGGATTGTTGGGAAAATCTGTGGGAGATATTGCCGAAATCCAAGTGCCAAATGGAACAATGAAATTTGAAGTTCTTGAAATTACCCGAGATTAACCTTAAAAAAGAATAACCATGAGTTCTATTTTTACAAAAATCATAAATGGAGAATTGCCGGCTTATAAAATAGCCGAGGATGATGATTTTTTGGCTTTTTTAGATATTAATCCCAATGCCAAAGGACATACATTGTGTATTCCTAAAAAAGAAATCGATAAGATTTTTGATATGGAAGAAGAACACTATATGGCATTGATGAAGTTCTCTCGTAAAGTGGCTTTAGCACTTGAAAAGGCTGTACCATGTAAAAGAGTGGGAATGTCGGTGGTTGGATTGGAAGTTCCTCACGTGCATGTGCATCTGATTCCATTAAACGAAATGGATGATATTCGATTTACTAAAAAAGAAAAGCTTACGCCTGAAGCATTTGAACAAACAGCCAAACAGATTGCAGAAAATCTATAAATAAAGAGCCACTGATTTTAGTGGCTTTTTTATTTACTCATCTTTCCTATAAGCTCAAGCCTTTTTATAAATAATATAGAAAGTAGTTCCTTTTCCCATCTCGGAATGCAGCACTTTTACTTTTCCATTCTGAAAATCTTCTACAATGCGTTTTGTGAGAGATAACCCCAAGCCCCATCCCCTCTTTTTGGTAGTATAACCCGGTTCAAAAATTTTGGTAAACATGTTTCGCGGAATTCCGCCGCCGGTGTCACTTACGTAAAGATGCACGTGTTTGTCGCCATCCTGAATAAGAATATCAATATTGCCTTTTCCTTTCATAGCGTCAATAGCATTTTTAATCAGGTTTTCTATTGTCCAGCTGTGGAGTTCATCATTGAGTAGCACTAAAATGGGATGCGAAGGCGCTTTAAACTGAAAGGAGATTTGCTTGGATGTCCTGTGTTGTAAATATTCAAAAACTTTCTGGGTTTCGGCGATTATATCTGTTGGAGAAAGCTGTGGTTTTGATCCTATCTTGGAAAACCTGTTGGCGATGACTTCTAATCGGTTGACATCTTTTTCTATTTCCTCCGTAATAGATGGGGAAACATTATCCAGCTTCATAATTTCTATCCAGCCCAATAACGAGGAAAGCGGCGTTCCGATTTGATGCGCAGTTTCTTTTGCCATTCCGGTCCATAAGCGATTTTGAGTTGCAATTTTATTACTCCGATAAAAATTAAAAATAAGAATGGTAAAAAACAAAAAGATGACGATTAAAGCAATAGGGTAATACTTTAATTTGACTAGTAAAGACGAATTTCCGTAATATAAATACTGTTTGTGCTTTCCAATGCTTACTTCTATAGGATTGTTTTGAGACTTTAATTTTTTGAGAAATAGATTTATTTTTTTCGGATCATTCACTATCTTTTCATCTATGTTTACCACAGATAAAATACTGTCGCTATCTGTAGTCTGAATAATAGGAATGGTAGTATTATTGGTAAGAATAAGCAGAGGCAGTTCAAGATTGGTGTCCATTAAGGTTGCATCGTTTAACGTATTAGATGCTTCTGCCCAAATTTTCATTTTTATGCGCTCTTCGTCTTTGTAATTTTGAAAAAAGGAATAAGTGTTCCACAAAATGAGTAGAAGAGTTATAAAAGCGGCGGTAATCACCCCCCAGCGAATTATCCCTTTTTTGCGAATCAAAATATAAAATGTAGTGTTTTAGGCTAAGGTAATAAAATTGAAATCAAAATGCTTTATTAAATGTAACCGAATTAAATTTTTTCGTTTATGAAAGCTTTTGTAAATTTACTTTTTTAGCTCAATAATACTATTTTAATGAAAACAGTAATACCAAAAGAGATATCAACAGCCGAATTACAAGGATATTTACAAGGATCTATAGGTCCGAGACCGATTGCTCTCGCAAGTACAGTTGACGCAGACGGAAGACCTAATTTGTCGCCATTCAGTTTCTTTAATTTGTTCAGTGCCAATCCGCCCATCTTAATTTTTTCGCCTTCCCGAAGAGTGAGAGATAACACCGTAAAGCATACTTTACTAAATGTTCAGGCAACTATGCAGGTAGTCATCAATGTGGTAGACTATAATATGGTACAGCAAACTTCTTTGTCCAGTACGGAATACAAGGATGGCGTAAATGAATTTGTGAAATCGGGATTGACAATGATTCCGTCTGAAGAGGTACGTCCGTTCAGGGTAAAAGAAAGTCCGGTACAGTTTGAGTGTATAGTTCAGGAGGTAATAGGTCTGGGCAATGAAGGAGGAGCCGGTAATTTGGTAATTTGTGAAGTTGTAAAAATACATATTGACGAAAGAGTATTAAATGAAAAAGGAGGAATTGATCAACACAAAATAGATTTAGTAGCCCGGATGGGAGGCAATTGGTATACCCGTGCCGGCAAGGGAATGTTTGAAGTTGAAAAACCTTTGACTACGCTGGGTATAGGTGTAGATGCTATTCCGAATGAAGCTATTGACAGCGGTGTTTTTACAGGAAATGAACTCGGTGTTTTAGGCAATGTAGAACAGCTTCCGTCGGAAGAAGAGATTCTCGCTTTTAGTCAAAGCGAACCTGATATGAGAGATATCCTCACATCGGGCAATAACATCAAGAAATTTGAAAAAGCCAAAAAGTATTTAGCAGAAAATAATGTACCTTTGGCTTGGAAAACCATATTAGCAAAATAAGTATAATCGGGGAAAATAATAAAAAATGGAAGTAACAGGAAGAATAAGAATGATTGGACAACCACAGGATATAAGCTCTACCTTTAGAAAAAGAGAAGTGGTTGTGACTACGGAAGAGCAATACCCTCAGCATATTTTAATTGAGTTTACGCAGGACAGAGTAAATCTTTTAGATACGTTTCAGATAGGAGAACAAGTTAAAGTTTCGATTAATTTACGAGGTAGAGAATGGGTAAACCCTCAGGGAGAAACTCGTTTTTTTAATACTATTCAGGGTTGGAGAATCGAAAGATATGTAGCAGGACAATCTATGGGGCAGCCTATGCAAAATCAGTATATGCAGCAGCCGACAGGAATGGGAGGACAGCCTTATGGAGAAAACCAGCAAGGAGGTCAGCCAATGCAGCAAAATCAGTTTGCTCAACAAAACACTCCAATGGGCAATCAGTTTCCGCCTGCTTCAAACTATACAGAAGAAGAACACGACGATTTGCCGTTTTAATATTTAATCCCCGAGTTATTCGGGGATTCTTTTTACATGATTACTCTTTTAGATTCTCAACAACTTTATTTTCCGGATGTAGAGCAAGCGCATGAATCCGGAATTTTGGCTGTAGGCGGAGATTTGTCTGCCGAAAGATTGATTTTAGCGTACCAATCGGGAATTTTCCCGTGGTTTGAAGACGGCGAACCTATTACGTGGTGGGCGCCTAATCTGCGGATGGTTCTTTTTTTTGAAGAACTAAAGATATCCAAAAGCATGCGCAATATCCTAAATAGAAAGCAGTTTAAAATCACATTTAATACTGATTTCAGAGCGGTGATCAGTCAGTGCCAAAAGGTAAAGCGCACCGGGCAACACGGAACGTGGATTACCGATGATATGCTGCATGCATATTGTGAATTGCATCAGACAGGACTTGCAAAATCTGTAGAAGTGTGGCAGGATAATAAATTAGTCGGCGGACTGTATGGCATTGATTTAGGACATATTTTTTGTGGTGAAAGTATGTTTTCCATCGTTCCAAATGCCAGTAAATTAGCGTTTATTTTTTTGTGTAAACAACTGCAAAAACAACAATACAAATTATTGGATTGTCAGGTTTATAACGATCATTTGGCGAGCTTAGGAGCAAGAGAAATCAATAGAGAGGATTTTATGCAATTTTTGAATCTAAGTTTTTAATTATAAAACTTTCTATTTTAAAGGGTAATAATAAGTATGAAGATGAAATTTAAAACCTTAAAAATTTTTGATTCTTATGTAGAAGCTCATTTCCTAAAAACTAAGTTAGAGAGCAAAATGATTTACTGTTTTTTACAGGACGAAAATTCAATAGCTACTAATCCTTTATATTCTTATGCGTTAGGAGGAATAAAATAAAAGTTAAAGAAGAAGATTTTAAAGAGGCTTTGATAATTCTTGAAGAAACAGAAAACTATTCGTATCATTTTGAAGATAAATTAGGGTGTGAAAATTGTGGTAGCAGTCTTTTTTATACTAATTACAAATCAATTAAGAATTTAAAAGGAATCTTTTTGATGTTGATTGATTTAGATTTTATTTCAAACTTATCCTATCTACTATAAAAATGTGCGAAAATGTAAAGTTTGAGGACGAAAAATCGAGATAAAATAAACCGAATTGTATTAGTTATGATTTTTTAGTCTTTATAGATACAGATTATTGACCATAACAAATACAAGAAGTAATATGGTCATTTACCATACCTGTTGCCTGCATGTGAGCATAAATCACAGTTGATCCCAAGAATTTAAAGCCTCTTTTTTTAAGATCTTTTGCCAAAGCATCTGAGATTTCTGTTGTTGCAGGTACTTCTTTGATGTTTTTAAAGGTATTTAGAATTGGTTGATGATTGACAAAGCTCCAAATGTATTTTGAAAAAGTTCCGAATTCCTGTTGAACTTCCATAAAGCGTTTGGCGTTGTTTACCGTTGCTAGAACTTTTAGGCGATTTCTTACAATCCCGGTGTTTTGTAATAATGCTTCGATTTTTTTATCAGAATAAGAGGCTATCTTTTTATAATCAAAATGGTCAAAAGCTTGACGGAAATTTTCACGTTTTTTTAAAATTGTAATCCAGCTTAGTCCAGCCTGAAAGGATTCCAATACTAAAAATTCAAAAATAGTATCATCGTCATAAACGGGTTGCCCCCATTCTTCATCGTGATATTTTATATACAGTTCGTCTGAGGAAACCCAATCACATCTTTTCATAAGTTTGTTGTTTTCTAAAATAAATTGCCAGGTATGTATAGCCTAAATTTACAAAAAAAAGAGTAAATAGTGGTGTGAATATATAAAAAGTAAAAGCCTCTAAATCTTAGGTTTAGAGGCTTTATTGTATATTGGAAAATCGATTATCCTAAAGAAGCTCTTTTGAAACCTGTAATTTCTACTCCAAATCCTTTTACATAATCGCCTACTTTTTTAGATTCATCTTTAATAAAGTTTTGGTCTAACAAAGCTTTTTCTTGGTCTAAAGTTGTGTTGTCGCTGATAAAACGTTGGATTTTTCCAGGAAGAATCCTATCCCAAATGTTTTCTGGTTTACCCTCAGCTTTTAATTCTGCTTTCGCATCTTCTTCTGCTTGTTTTAATACTTCATCAGTAATTTGAGCATAAGAAATATATTGAGGTACGTTTTTAAGTGTTTTACCTAAACGCACTAATTCTTCATTTTCTTTTACGATAACAGCGATACGAGCTTCAGTTTCTTTAGCAACAAATTCAGGGTCAAAATCTTTATAAGATAAAGTTTCTGCACCCATTGAAGCTACCTGCATAGAAATGTCTTTTCCTAGTTCTTCAGCTTTAGCAATAGGAGAAGATAAAGCTGTGATAGCAGCAATCTTGTTACCGTGAACGTAAGATCCGATAAATGCTCCTTCGAGTACTTCAAAAGAACCGATTTCTATTTTTTCACCGATAACTCCTGTTTGTTCAACTAGTTTTTCAGTTACAGTCATTGCGCTGTCATATGCAGAAGCTAAGAAAGCATCTTTTGTGTCAAAATTGATCGCTTTTTCAGCTAATTCTTTTGCTAATGCCTGAAAACCTTCATTTTTTCCTACAAAGTCTGTCTCACAGTTTAAAGTAATTACAACGCCTCTTGTTTTGTCTGCATTGATAAAAGCTACAGCAGCACCTTCTGTCGATTCCCGATCAGAACGGTTAGCAGCAACTTTTTGTCCTTTTTTACGCAATACTTCGATTGCTTTATCAAAATCTCCTTCAGCTTCAACAAGAGCTTTTTTACAGTCCATCATTCCGGCACCTGTAATTTGTCTTAATTTGTTTACTTCTGCAGCGGTAATATTTGCCATTTGTATTGTATTAATAAGTTAATAAAAAAAGCCGTTATGGATAGTTGCATACAAAGGTAGACATCTATCAGCACAACGACTTTATGATATTGTTAAAAATTATGCTTCAGCAGCTTTAACTTCTGCTTTCGGAGCAGGAGTTTCTTCTTTTTCAGACTTTCTTTCTGCATTACCTTCGATAATTGAAGAAGTCACTAAAGATAAAATTTTATCAATTGATTTAGAAGCATCATCGTTTGCTGGTATAACGTAATCAACCTGACGTGGATCAGAGTTTGTATCTACCATAGCGAAGATAGGAATGTTTAATTTTTGAGCTTCTTTAATCGCAATGTGTTCAGCTTTGATATCTACAACAAATAGAGCAGCCGGTAAACGTGTCATATCGGCAATTGAACCTAAGTTTTTCTCTAATTTTGCACGAAGACGTTCAACCTGTAAACGCTCTTTTTTAGAAAGAGTATTGAATGTACCGTCTTTTTTCATTCTATCGATTGAAGCCATTTTTTTAACAGCTTTACGGATAGTAACGAAGTTAGTCAACATACCACCTGGCCATCTTTCTGTGATGTAAGGCATGTTTGCCGCAGCTGCTTTTTCAGCTACGATGTCTTTTGCTTGCTTTTTAGTAGCAACAAAAAGGATTTTTCTTCCTGATGCAGCAATTTTTTTCAAAGCTTCGCCAGCTTCTTCAATTTTAGCCGCAGTTTTATATAGATTGATAATGTGAATACCATTACGCTCCATATAGATATAAGGAGCCATATTTGGATCCCATTTTCTAGTCATGTGTCCGAAGTGAACACCTGCTTCTAGTAATTCTTTTACTTCTACTTTGTTTGCCATTTCTGTAAATAGTTTACGTTCTTGTGATTAGCAATGTTCCGTTAAGCGTTTGGCTTTGGGCTTCATTTAGATGCTAAACTACCTCTTGCCTCAGCAAGTGCAACAAAAACTTAGATTTTTTAATAATAAATAAATATTAACGTTTAGAGAATTGGAATCTCTTACGAGCTTTTTTCTGACCAAATTTCTTACGCTCTACCATACGAGGATCACGCGTTAATAAACCTTCTGGTTTTAAAATAGCTCTGTTTTCAATATCAACTTCACACATAGCTCTTGCAATTGCCATACGCACTGCTTCAGCTTGTCCTGTAGTCCCTCCGCCATATACATTTATTTTAACGTCAAAGTTTTCAGCGTTTTCAGTCATTGAAAGCGGTTGTAAAACTTTGTACTGTAATGTAGCAGTTGGGAAATAAGTTGTAAATTCTTTTTTGTTTACTGTGATTTTTCCTGTTCCTTCTGAAACATAAACACGAGCAACAGCGGTTTTTCTTCTACCGATTTTGTGAATAACTCCCATTACTTAGCTTCGTTTAAATTAACGGTTTTAGGTTGTTGAGCCTCATGCTTGTGCTCAGCACCCACATAAACATTTAGGTTGCGGAATAATTGCGATCCTAATCTGTTTTTAGGCAACATTCCTTTTACTGCTTTTTCTACTAATAATGCAGGGTTTTTTTGTTGCATTACTTTTGCAGTTAATACTCTTTGTCCTCCTGGGTAACCTGTGTGACGGATGTACGTTTTATCATCCAATTTGTTACCAGTTAGGTTTACTTTTTCAGCATTGATAACAATTACGTTATCTCCACAGTCAACGTGAGGCGTGTAATTTGTTTTGTGCTTACCTCTTAAAAGTGTTGCCACTTTAGAAGCAAGACGGCCCAAATTTTGACCTTCAGCGTCTACAACTAACCATTCTTTTTGAACGGTTGCTTTGTTTGCTGATACTGTCTTGTAGCTTAAACTTTCCACAATAATTTGTATTTAATTAAACATTCCATTCCCAATTAAGGGAGTGCAAAATTACATATTTTCTTTTATTATACAAATTCGTACAGTTGTTTTTTGCTATTATTACTTATTAAATGATTGACTTCTAATTTATTTGAGGGGGAAGAACTTTGTTTTTTCTTGATGAACTGTCAGAAAAAGAAAGATACTAGAAGTATGGACCCACATTAGGAGGAAGGAAATTTAATCGCATATTTTAAAATCTTCATCGTCTAAATCTTTTAAACCTAGTATATTTCGCTTTTGGTTAACTTCTGTTTTATCTTTTAGACAGGGTTTGCCAAATTGGCTTCCGTAGATAAGGTTTTTATTGTTTGCCCAATAATATTTATCGATAACTAAAGCTAAAGTCTCGGGGTTCATTCGACCTGCCTGCACTTCTTGTAAGAATAAATCGTAGTAGTCTTCATTGTGAACAAGCTTTTCAGGGTTGTGTAAAAGGATGGAAAAGGAAGCTAATTTGACACATTCTATTTTATAGTTTTCTTTTCCGACCAGTTTTTCATTTGGCATTCCGTGTTCTTTTACAAAGTCAACAAGTTTAATAAAGTTGATAGAATCTAAAGAAGGCATTACGATTCTGCTTTTTTGACTTAATGCCTTGTCGCGTATTCCTTGATCTGATCCGTACAGTTGACAAAGTTCAAAAGCAAGTTTAGTTTGCTCCTGCGTTTGTTCTGGCTGAGATTTTATACTTCCACATTGTAAAAAGAGGAATGGAGCACAGAAAAGAAATGTGTACTTTTTCATCGTATATTTTAAGGTTAATATAATTTTGGGTTGTAGTTTTTCGGAAATTTAGCCATTTCGGCAGTATAATAAGGAGTGATTTTATCTAAAACTTGCTCAAAAGATTGATCTTCAACTTTAATTAATTTCATCACGCCGCATTGCTTCTTTTTGTAATCGGCATAACACAAGGCAATGGGAATGTCGGTTTGTTTGGCAATGTGATAAAAGCCTTGTTTCCATTTGCTGGCGTAAGAGCGCGTGCCTTCGGGAGTGTTAATCAGTGCTATTTCGTCTGTATCATTAATTAAATGGACTGCATACTCTACCAGATTCTGATTTTTGCTCCTGTCTACCCCAATACACCCGATTGCTTTGAACAAAAAGCCGAACCACGATCTGGTATAGTAGTCTTTGATAAAAATTTTGAACGGAAAACCCAAAACCCAAAAACAAGCCAAGCTGTAATAAAAATCCCAGTTAGAGGTATGAGGAACACAAACCAGAATTACTTTTTTTTCTTGTTTAAAAGATTGATCGTGAACTACCAGTTTCCAGCCTGTTATGCCGAGCATTAGTTTTCCTAAAACCTTTTTCATCTTTTTTTAAATTTAAAGCAGATAAAAAGGAATCAAATTTCATCTTGATTCCTTTCCTGATTTTTGATAAGTGTTATTATAAATAGCTATTTTATTTTTTCTCTATTATTCCTCTTAAAAATAATACTTCTTCTTCCAAATGTTTTATGCGGTCTTCATACGCTTCTTTTAGCTCTTTAGGGAAGTTGTTATTAATAGTATGTATTTTACCAGATTGTGTAGAATTATGAAAAACCAAATTGTCGTCAAAAGATATTAAATCAATCGGGTCAATTTCTAAAATAGCAGAAATTTTTTCTATGCGTTGCCAGTCTAGTTTTATCTCTTCTTTTTCCAATTTGGAATATGCGCGTTGTGACATCTCCAATTGGGACGCCATATAATCCTGAGTAAAACCTTTTAACTCACGAACCTTTCTGATTTTATTGCCAACAGATTTCATAGTGGTTTTATTTTAGAACCAAATATATGTTATTTAGAACTAAAAAATGCGGTTATGTTGTGTTTTTAACACTTATTTTGCAATACAAAATTATTAATATTTAAATATAAAATTTATTTACAATGAAAAAGTTACACCTTATTTTGACTGTGGTTTGTTTTATCCTTCTTACTGGTTGTGGAAGTGATGATAATGCTTCTCCTAAATCTAAAATCAATGGAATTTGGGAGGCGTATCTCTATATTGAAAATAATCAAGAATATTCGATGGAGACAGAAGAATGGGTTTTAGAATTTAAAACGAATGGTACACTAGTGGATATCAATAAGGGGCGTTCTCGTGTTGGGACATATGAAGTGGACGAAGATGTTTTAACGATAAATCTTCAAGATAGAAGTTATACTTACAGAATACTTCAATTAGAAAGCCAAAAATTAAAATTAGATCAAATGAACGGAAGACAATGGGCTTATAAGAGAATACAGTAATGAAAACATTCAATAAAGATAGAAAAGAAAACCCTATTAAAATCGCTGTTAATACAGTTTTTTTTTTGATATGGATGGAACGTTGATTGATACAGATTATGCTAATTTTCTTGCTTATAAGAAAGCTATAGAATCTGTAATAAAAGGGCACTGTGATTTAAATTACAATCTCAAAATAAGATTTAATCGTAGTAATCTTAAAAATATAGTTCCTCATTTGAGTGAAAATAAATATGAAAAAATAATCCAAAGAAAAGAAGAATACTATCATGTTTTTTTACCCAAAACAAAACTTATAAAACCCGTTGTAGATATTTTGTTCAAATATTCAAAAACAAACAAAACTGTGTTAGTAACAAACAGCTATGAAAAAAGAGCTTTGGAAACATTGAATTATCACGGTCTTACAGATAAGTTTAGTAGTGTTTTTTGTAAACAATTCACTGATAGCAGAACAAATAAATTTAAAAATGCAATTTTAAAATTAGGTGTAATTCCTAATTCAATTATCGTTTTTGAAAATGAAAAAATAGAAATTGCACATGCTAAACAAGCTGGTATAACAATTATTAATCCCATAATAATTTAATACATGAATAACTTCAAAATCACAACTAATGATTATTTAAAAAAAAGCATCCAAGCATACTATCATCAAGACTATAAAACCTTTGGAACAGAAGGAAATCCTGACTTTATAAATCATCTAAAAAACTCGTTTGATAATACAAGAGCTTCAATACTCCAAAAAGCAGTAAACGACCTGATTAAAGTTTTAAATGAAGATTTACCGAAAATCAAAACCATTTATAGTAATTTGAATTTGATCGTTTGTGTAACCCCAAGAGCAAAAGCAGAAAGCTTTTATTCCGCCAATCAGAAATTATTTAAACGAGTAATATCAAATGTTGTAGATAATCTTAGTGGTTTATCTAATGGGGTGAATTATATAATTCGCCATACTAACACAAGAACAACACATATGAACAAAAGTAATTATGGCGGAGATGGAGATATGCCATATGTGGGAATTACAAAAGCTACTTGCACTTTTTCACATGAAATTCGCGGAAAAGATATTTTATTGATAGACGACATTTACACACAAGGAGTTAATATTGATGAAGATGCTATTCAAGCACTGATGGACAAAGGAGCAAAAAGTGTGATATTTTATTCTGTTGGCAAGACTTTGAAAGGAGGGTTTAATACAACTTTAAATAATGAAAACTTGAATAAATTAAGTTTAAATGTAAAAAAAACCTATTTATTATTAAACAATATAGATGATTTGGATGAAATTGTAAATGAAACAGGTTTTACAAAAGGAACTATAATAAAACATCTTGGTGAGATCTCAGAAAAAATCGGTGATGATCTATTAAAAAAATTCAAACCTTCCTACACTCAAATTCAAAAAGTTAAAAATGCAATTGACAAGATAGGTTCAAAAGATAAATTAAGACCTATCTTTGATGAACTAAATGAATCTGTTTCTTATGATGATATAAAATTGTGTTTAATATTTTTAAAATAATGTTTTTATGAAATATACAGACAACTCATTAAATATATTGACTGCTAAATCATATAAAGGGATTGGTAATGCGTGGATAGTGAAAAATTTGAAAGGCAACGAAAGTGTTGAAGCTATTGTTTTATTACTAAACAAAACAATTAAAGGAGATCCGACAAATATAGAAGAGTTTGAGCATCTAAAAAGAAATTTTAAAACAAAGCTTATAGAAAAACTTACTGATTTTTGCGATGGTTTTGTAGCGTTAGGTGATGTAGACTTTCCAAAATGTAGAGGGAAAGTAAAAGATAGTGAAAAACCAGTTTTTCTTTATTATAAAGGAAATATAGACTTGTTGAGTATTGAGAACAATAATATTTCTGTAATAGGACTTTTAAATCCAGAAGGAGGTATAGAAGAAAGAGAACGAAAAATTGTAGCTGAATTTGTAAAGGAAGGAGCAACGATAGTAAGTGGATTAGCATTCGGTTGTGATAGTATTTCTCATCAACAAGCACTAGATTCCAAAGGTAAAACAGTTGCTATTTTACCAAGTCCATTATACAATATTTTACCTGCTAGAAACAACGGTTTGGCATTTAAAATTATAGAAGAAGGCGGGCTGCTTGTAACGGAATATGGAAATGATTTTAAAAATGTAATGGAATTAAGCAGTCGATATAAGGAACGTGATCGTTTACAAGCATTATTTTGTGATACGATAGTTTTAGCAGCGAGTTATGCGCAAGATTCTTCCAAACGCTGGAATATATCTGGACAGAAATTAGATAGCGGAGCACGTTTGGCAATGGAATATGCAAAAGATTATGGAATTTCACGTGCTGTAATGTATGATGAACATATTGATGATAATAATCCTATGTTTGATTTAAACAGAGATTTAATTAAAGAACAAAATGATATTACAGTTATAACACAAGAAAATTTTTCAGAAACGGTTGAAAAAATAATTCAAAAACAGAGATTTCAGAATATACAATCTACTCAAACAGAATTGTTTGATAGTAAATAGCGAAAACCACCGTTGATTTTCAACGGTGGTTTGTTAGTATTTTAATGTGCTTCCAGCCAGTTTTCGCCAATTCCTAAATCAACAACTAAAGGAACCTTTAGTTGAAAGGCATTTTCCATTTCGGCTTTTACTATGTTTTTAAGGTTTTCTAATTCGTCTTTATGGGCGTCAAACACCAGTTCATCATGTACTTGCAGAAGCATTTTAGATTTCCATTGTTCTTCTGTTAGTTTTTGATGAATACGTATCATGGCAATTTTGATAATATCGGCAGCGCTCCCTTGTATAGGTGCGTTTACAGCATTTCGCTCAGCTCCTCCGCGGACAATCGCATTTTGGGAGTGAATATCTTTTAAATATCGGCGTCTGCCGGATACCGTTTGCACATAGCCGTGTTCGCGAGCAAATTCTATTTGCCGGGCAATATAGTTTTTCAACTGCGGGTAAGTAGCGTAATAGGTATCTATAAGCTCTTTGCTTTCAGATCGGGATAGATTGGTCTGATTGCTTAATCCAAAGGCAGAAACGCCATAAATAATTCCAAAGTTAACTGTTTTGGCGTGGCTTCGCTGTTCTTTGGTAACCTCTTCTAAGGCAACATTAAATACGCGCGCTGCGGTTGAGCGGTGAATATCTTCTCCATTTTTAAACGATTCTATCATATTGGGTTCCTGACTGAGTGCGGCAATAATTCGCAATTCAATTTGAGAATAATCGGCAGACATAATCAGGTAATTTTCATCCCGGGCAACAAATGCCTTTCTTATCAGCCGTCCTCTTTCGGTTCGGATAGGAATATTCTGCAAATTCGGGTTGTTGGAACTCAAACGTCCGGTTGCGGCAACAGCCTGCATATATTCGGTATGTACGCGGTTAGTTTTGGGATTTACTTGTTTTGGCAAGGCTTCAACGTACGTGTTTTGAAGTTTTATTAATTGTCTCCAATCTAAAATGTCCTGTACAATTTGATGTTTGTGTGCTAATTCGCTCAAAATTTCCTCTCCGGTGGCATATTGTCCGGTTTTTGTTTTTTTGGGTTTGCTACCTCCTATTTTTAGTTTTTCAAACAAAATCTCTCCCAGTTGTTTAGGAGAAGCCAGATTAAACTGTTCTTCTGCCTCTTCGTATATTTTTTGTTCTAAATTTTTAATGTCGGTGTCCAGTGTTTCTGAAAGCGAACTTAAAAAGTCAATATCCAATCTGATACCTTCATTTTCCATATCTGCCAAAACCGAAACCAATGGGATTTCAATGTTTTGGAATAATTCTTCCGTGTGAGCAGCGGATAATTGCGGTTGAAAAACGCTTTTGAGTTGGAGGGTAATATCTGCATCTTCTCCGGCGTATTCTTTAACTAATTCCAAGTCAATATCCCGCATGGATTTTTGGTTTTTTCCTTTTTTTCCAATGAGCTCCTCGATAGCCTGCGGAGAATATTTCAGGTAAGTTTCTGCCAGTACATCCATGTTATGGCGCATGTCTGGATTAATCAGATAATGCGCAATCATCGTATCAAACAATGGTCCTTTTATTTCAACGTCGTATTGTTTGAGGATTTTGATGTCATATTTTAGATTTTGTCCTACTTTTTCAATTTGTTCTGATTCAAAAAAAGGTTTAAATTCATTTATAAGTTCTACCGCTTCTTCTCTATTTTCGGGAAAAGGAACATAAAAAGCGGTTCCTTTTTCAAAAGAAAATGAAATTCCGACTAATTCGGCATTCAGCGGATTTAGCCCGGTGGTTTCAGTGTCAAAGCAAACACTGCTTTGCTGCATTAAATTTTGTATCAGCAGGCGGATTGCCATTTTACTGTTGCACAGCTGGTAAACGTGGTTTACAGTATTTAAATTGGCAAAATAACCGTTGTCAATTGGGTTACTGGCATTATCATCAGCGAAAAGTGAAAACTGTTCTTCTTGGTGTTTGGTTCCATTAGAGAGAGCAGTAGGAGCAGCATCAGCGTTAAAAATTTTGTCAAACTGCTCTTTCATTCTCCTAAATTCCAGTTCGATAAACAAGGCATCTGTTTTTTCTACGTCTGGTTTTTCCAGAATAAAATCTTCGGCGTGAAATTGGACAGGGCAGTCCAGCAATATAGTAGCTAATTGCTTTGATAAAATTCCTTTTTCTTTGTTGGCTTCAATATTTTCACGCATTTTTCCCTTTAGATTGTGAGCGTTTGCTAAAAGATTTTCCAGCGATCCGTATTCTTTAATAAATTTTTTGGCTGTTTTTTCACCAACGCCCGGCAGTCCCGGAATATTGTCAACAGAATCGCCCATCATTCCCAAAAAGTCGATTACCTGTTCCGGATGTTCAACTTCAAATTTTTCTTTTACTTTGTCCACTCCCCATATTTCAATTCCATTACCCATTCGCGCAGGCTTGTACATAAAAATATTTTCTGATACCAGCTGAGCATAGTCTTTGTCAGGAGTAACCATGAAGACCTGATAACCTTCTTTTTCAGCTTGTTTTGAAAGCGTGCCGATGAGGTCATCTGCTTCGCAACCCTTTACTTCAATAACAGGGATGTGCATTGCATTTAAAATCTCTTTGATGTACGGTACAGCAATTTTTATTGCCTCCGGCGTTTCGTCCCGATTGGCTTTATATTCCGGATACAGCGCTGTCCGAACTTCGCTTCCGCCGTTATCAAAGGCAACTGCAAGATGATCGGGAGACTCTCGTTTGATAACATCTAACAGAGAGTTCATAAAACCCAATACAGCAGAAGTATCTAAGCCTTTTGAATTTATTCGGGGGTTCTTTATAAAGGCGTAGTACCCTCGGAAAATTAAAGCGTAGGCATCTAATAGAAAAAGACGTTTTTTATCAGTCATCAAAAATATTTTTTGTCATTGAACAAATCAAAATCAAAGATAGTGAATTTGAGATAAGACAAAGAACGCTACACAATTCTTTTGTAAATACCGCATTTGTTTACTAAACTTTGTTAAAGACTTTTTTGTATTTTCTATAAAAAATTAAATTTGTTGTTTATACTTTAAAAAATGCTTCAAATATTACTTGTAGGTTTTGTTTTTATTCTTGTTGAGTTTTATACCTATCAGGCTTTTAGACAATGGACCAAGCGAAAATCTTTTCGATTGATTTATGTTTTAGTGTCTGTTTTAATACTTGGCTATATTGCGTATGGATTTTCTAAGTTTGACCGTTCCATTGGACAAACGCATCAATCCATGCTGGCAGCGGCATTGGTTATATTGTTTTACCTGCCAAAAGCTATTATTACTGTTTTATTGCTGACAGAAGATGCGGTAAGGCTTTTCATTGGAATATTTCAATATTTTAACCGTGAAAAAGCTGATAAAGAAGCAAATCGTCCATTTATGCCAGAAAGGAGAAAGTTTGTATCGCAATTGGCTCTCGGAATTGCTGCAATACCCTTTGCGTCTGTGCTGTATGGAATTACTGTTGGAAGGTATAAGTTTCAGGTCTACAAGCACGTTTTGGAATTTGAGGATTTACCGCATGCATTTGACGGTTTTACTTTTACGCAATTGTCCGATATACATGCCGGAAGCTTCGACAATAAAGAAAAACTGGAATATGCTGTGGATTTAATCAATTCACAGGATTCAGATTTATTGCTTTTTACCGGTGATATCGTTAACAGTATTGCGGATGAAATGCTTCCGTGGTCAGATGTTTTTAGAAAATTGCGAAAGCACACTTATGGCAATTATTCTATTTTGGGCAATCACGATTATGGAGAATACGTTAAATGGGATACAGAGGAGGAAAGGCTGGCAAATTTTAAAGGAATTTGTGACATCAGTCCCGAAATCGGTTTCCGACTGCTTAGAAATGAATGTGTCAGAATTGAAAAAGGCGGAGAAAGTATCGTAGTTGTTGGGGTAGAAAACTGGGGAGCAGATCCGCGATTTATGAAGTATGGCGATTTGGATAAAGCTACTCAGGGCGTTTCTCCTGTGGATTTTAAAATTCTCATGACCCACGATCCTTCACACTGGGATGCTCAGGTATTAGATCATCCAAAGAACTTTCAATTGACGCTGGCAGGGCACACTCACGGCTTTCAGTTCGGAATAGAGATTCCGGGAGTAATTAAGTGGAGTCCGGTACAGTATATTTATAAACAGTGGGCGGGACTTTATGAAAAGATGGGAAAATATATTTATGTAAATCGTGGGTTCGGGTACCACGCTTATCAGGGCAGAACGGGAATCTGGCCAGAAATCACTGTAATTGAATTAAGAAGGAAATAGTAATGTTTTTTGATAAAAATTGATATTTTTGTCATAAAGCTTTAGGTTAAATAAAAAAAGAATTACATATGTTGAAATTTGGAGAATTAGTGACTTCTGATGTTCCGGTATTGATTCATTTTTTTGCACAGTGGAACGAAGGTTGTGCAGCGATGAATCCAGTTTTGCAAAGCGTTGCAGGAACAGTAGGAGAGCAGCTGCGTATTGTAAAGATTGATGTAGAAAAAAATGGCGAATTAGCAGAAGCTTTACGCATAAAACAGGTACCTACTATGCTGCTGTATAAAGGGGGAGCGATGATTTGGCGCCAAAGTGGTTTTATGAACGCAGAGGCTTTAATTAATGTTGTAACAACATTATAAAACAGCAAAAGAGTATCCCTTTTTTTGAAGTATTTCTATTGCTTTGGGAAGGGCATACATCATATTTTTTCTCGCTTTTATACTGTCGTGAAAAACAATTATACTTCCGGGCTTTATCCGGGAGGTAGCTCTGCGCAGGCATTCTTTCGGAGTTGTTTTTATGTCATAATCTTTAGTCAGCATTGTCCACATAATTATTTTCAGTCCCAATTTTTCTGCAAGATACTTTGCCTGTGATTTTGTTATTTTTCCGTAAGGAGGACGGAATAAGCAGGAAGCCTCTTTTTGAGTGTATTTCCTTATTTCGGTTTCGCATTCCAAAACGTTATTCCTGTATTTTTCTTGGTGCGTTTTCCATCCGTTCAGATGGTTGAATGTATGATTGCCTACCTGATGATTTTCTTTTATTATTCGCTCAAAAATATCAGGGTGTTTGTTGATGTTATCGCCGATACAAAAAAAAGTAGCTTTAATGTTGTAGTGTTTAAGCGTGTTCAAAACCCATTCTGTAACGTCAGGAATAGGACCGTCGTCAAAGGTAAGGTAAACCACTTGTTTGGTCGTCTTTTTTTTCCAAACGTATTTAGGGAAGAGAATTGAGTATAGTTTTTGACTCAAACACATCATTTATTTATTTTCTATTACTACAAGCAAACATACAAAAAAGGACAATCTGTATTGTGACTGCCCTTTTTATAGAATAACAATTAACTAAAAATTATTGTACCCCGCCACCCAAAGCACGGTAAAGCTGTACCAGAGCGTTTAATTGCGCCAGTTCAGTATTAATGTAGCTTAATTCGGCTGATAAGGCACTTTCTCTTGCGGTAAGTACATCTAGGTAATTAGCCATACCCTGAACCAAGAGTTCTTCAGAATATTCAGTTGCTAAATTATAAGCCTGATATTCTTGTTTTTTCAAAGAGAGCTTATCTGCTGAACTTTGAAAGGTGTATAGTGCGTCAGACACTTCTTTAGAGGCTGTTAAAACAGCTTTTCTATAATTTAAATACGCTTGTTCCTGTTTCGCTTTTGCCACATCGTGCTGCGTTCTCACCTGTCTTCCGTTTAACAGAGGTTGAGTCAGTCCGCCGATTAAATTAGCAAAAAGAGAATTTGTATCGAATAATTTGTCAAAATCAACGCTTTGGAATCCGCCGTTAGCTGTTAACCGCAAAGAAGGATAAAAACTGCTTCTGGCAGCATTAGTAAGTTCAAACGCATTGATTAATCCATATTCTGCAGCTCTTACATCAGGTCTGTTGCTAAGCAATTGTGCAGGCACGCCTACCGTCAATTCTGAATTTATAGTTTGCCGTGCAAGTGAACCTCTCTCAATGCTTTGAGGATTGTTTCCTAAAAGAATACTGAAAGCGTTTTCTGTCAATTTAATGTTGTTGTTTAAATCTACCAGCAGTGCTTGCGCGTTGTAAAGCTGAGCTTGCGTTTGTTTTACAGCAATTTCATTTACCTGACCCGATTCTTTCAAAGCCTCAATAGTCTCTAAACTGTTTTTGCGATTTGCAATAGTTTTTTCGGTAATTTCTTTTTGCTGATCCAGTGCCAATAACTGATAATAAGTTGTAGCAATGGAAGTAATCAACTGTGTTTTTACAGCCTGATGTGCCGCTACGCTTTGCAAATAACCAGCTACAAATGCACGTTTATTACTGCGGATTTTGCCCCACACATCCAATTCCCATGAAAAATTGCCGTTTACTTCATAAAGGTCGGTTTTTACCCGGTTATCTCCGGAAAGTAATCCTTGAGGAGAATTTTTGGACTGAATGCTATGTGTGTAATTTGCTCCCAGATTTAAAGTAGGAGCATATCCCCATTTGCCTTGCTTCATATAGGCTTGAGAAGCGTTTATATTTTCCATGGCAATGCGGATATCAAGATTGTTTTCTAATCCCTGTTCAATGTGTTGGATTAATACAGGATCAGAGAAAAGCTCTCTCCACGATATGTTTGCCATGGAAAGAGTATCTTGTGACAATCTATCGCTGCGATAATATTGCTCGTCTATTACCTCAGGTCTGTCGTATTTTTTGGCAACAAAACACGACTGCATGGTTAAGCCCAAAACAGCAATCGGTAATATTCTGTATATAATAGTTCGTCTTTTCATCTTATTAATGCGTTTGTTCTTCAAATTTAACAGGTTTGATTTTTTCTTGAAGATATTGGAATATAGCATATAATACGGGTATTACGAATACTCCAATAACAGTACCTACCAATAATCCGAATGCAGCTCCGGTACCGATGGAACGGTTTCCTATATAACCCACTCCGCCTGCAAATACTAATGGCATTAATCCTAAAATAAAGGCAAATGAAGTCATTAAGATAGGTCTTAAACGAGCTTTAGCACCATTAATAGCCGACTGGGCAATTGTTTCGCCGTGACGTCGGCGCTGAACGGCAAATTCAACAATTAAAATTGCATTCTTTGCGAGTAGTCCGACAAGCATGACCAGAGCAATCTGGAAGTAAATATTATTTTCTAATCCTGCTATTTTTTGTGCAAGGAAAGCGCCCATAATACCTGTTGGTAAAGATAAAATTACCGCAAATGGCAACATATAGCTTTCATACTGTGCAGATAATAAGAAATAAACGAATACCACACACAAAAAGAAAATTAGAATAGTTTGTGAACCTGCGTTAATCTCTTCACGTGATAATCCCGTAAAGTCGATCCCATAACTTGTAGATAGATTTTGTTGCGAAACTTCTTGAATTGCTTTAATAGCATCTCCCGAACTAAATCCTGGTTTTGGTGCACCTGCAATATTCGAAGAAGTAAATAAGTTATAACGGTTGATTGATTGAGGTCCATATACCTTATTCAGAGTTACGAACTGATTAATTGGTGCCATTTCGCCGGAAGCAGTTCTAACATAAATTTCATTCAAGCTGCTTACGTCTGAACGATATTGAGGTAGCGATTGTACCATTACACGGAATTGTTTACCAAAACGAGTAAAGTCAGCTGCATAAATACCTCCAATATAACCTTGTAAAGCAGAGAAGATATCACTTACTAACACTCCGGATTCTTTTGCTCTTGGAATATTTAAATCTAACTCATATTGGGCATAGTTTGTATTGAACGAAGACTGTGCATACATAATTTCAGGACGATCCATCAAAGCGGCCAAGTATTCTTTTGATTTTTGATCAAAATCATTCAAAGAACCTCCGGATTTGTCTAATAATTTTAATTCAAAACCTGAAGACATACCAAAGCCTGGAATACTTGGAGGCTGGAAGAAAATCATTCGTGCATCCTGGAATTGGGTAGCTGCTAAGCCGAAAAGCTTTCCAATAATTGTGTTTGTAGCTAAATCTTCTGTAGTACGATATTTAAAGTCTTTTAGCTTGATCATTGCCATACCATAGTTGGATCCCTGACCGTTGATAAAAGAGAATCCTGATACAACAGTTACTCCATCCACCCCTGGTATTTGTTCTACCATTTTGGAAAATTGTCTTTGAATACTTACTACACGGTCTTGAGAAGCTCCTGGCGGCAATTCTATATTCCCCATGATAAAACCACGATCTTCATCCGGAATAAACCCTGTTGGCATGGTTTGAGCAGAAAAATAGGTTATTCCTAAACATGCAATTAAAATAACAAAAGTAACCCATTTGTGTTTTAGCAAAAACTTAAATGATCTACCGTATTTTTCTGTAATACTATTGAAAGCAATATTGAAAGCTTTAAAGAAACGTTGAAGTAAATTTTTTCTTTTCCCATGGTCAGCTTCATGCTGCTTCAAGAATACAGCACACAGTGCAGGACTCAACGTAAGTGCATTAACGGCTGAAATTAAAATCGCAATAATCAGCGTAATCCCAAACTGTTTATAAAATACCCCTGTAGGACCACTAATAAAGGTTACCGGAATAAATACTGCGGCTAATACTAAGGTAATAGAGATAATAGCTCCGGTAATTTCACTCATCGTACTAATACTCGCTTCTAGAGCATCTTTTCCGGTTTCTTCCATTTTAGCGTGGACGGCTTCTACCACAACAATGGCGTCATCTACTACAATACCAATGGCGAGAACCAAAGCAAAAAGCGTCAGTAAGTTTAACGAAAATCCAAATACATTCAAGAAAAAGAACGTACCAATAATAGATACAGGTACTGCAATCAATGGAATTAATGTAGATCTAAAATCTTGTAAGAATATATATACTACAAAGAATACCAAGATAAATGCTTCGATTAATGTCGTGATTACCTTGCTAATTGAGGCATCCAAGAATTCGTTTGTATCCATCAGGACTTTGTAATCCAACCCGTCAGGAAATGATTGAGATAATTTGGATAACTCTAAATGTAAATCTTGAATAATTTCCTGTGCGTTTGAACCTGGTGTTTGATAAACTACCATAGCAACAGCAGGGTGACCATTCAACTCTGAGTTACCTACATAAGACATTGCGCCAAGTTCAATTTTAGCTACGTCTTTTAATAATAGAATTTGTCCATTACTCAAAGATTTAATTACGATGTTTTCGTATTGTTCTTGTGTTTTATATTTACCGCTGTATTTGATAACATATTGAAAAGCTTCAGCATTATTTTCACCTAATTGCCCTGCTGCAGCCTCCAAACTTTGTTCGTTTAATACGCGAACAACGTCAGCAGGTACTAATCCATAAGCTTTCATTTTTGCTGGTTCAATCCAAATACGCATGGAATAGTTACGAGAACCAAATGCTTGGGCATCTCCAACACCATTTACACGTTTTAACTCAGGAATAACATTGATATTCATGTAGTTTTGAATGAATATAGCATTGTAATCTGGATTGTCAGAGTAGAAAGATATAAACATCAACGGACTCGTCTGCTGTTTTTGTGTGGTTACACCCGCACGGGTTACCTCGGCAGGTAACAGTGGGGTAGCACGCGCTACTCGGTTTTGTACGTTAACTGCAGCAATATCAGGATCAACCCCTTGTTTAAAGATAACCTGGATACTGGCACTCCCGTCATTACTAGCGGTTGATGTGATGTAGTCCATGTTTTCTACTCCGTTTACTTGCTCTTCAATCGGAATAATCACACTTTGCATTACCGTTTCAGCATTCGCTCCAGGGTAACTGGCGTTAATCTGTACTGTGGGAGGGGCAATGTCTGGGTATTGCGTTACAGGAAGTGCGGATAATCCTAACACCCCTAAAATTACTATAAGTATAGAAATAACTGTTGATAAAACAGGTCTTTCAATAAATGTCTTTAACATAGTTTAGAATGTTGATTGAATGCTATTGTTGATTTCTTCAAATGCAATTGGATCTGGCGTAATTGGCGTTCCGCTTCGTAAGGTACCTAATCCCGCACCTACAATAGTTTGTCCTTTTTCTAGACCCGATTTTACAACAGCTAGTTTGTTTACACGATCAATTACTTCAATTCTTGTTGCTTTTGCCGTATCGTTTTCTACTTTGTACACATAGACACCTCCTTGTTGTTCGAAAGTAGCTGATTCAGGAACAACTAATACATTTTTATATTCTTGTGGAATTAGTACGCTACCACTATTGCCATTGCTTAAAAAACGCTCTTTATTAGAGAATAAGGCGCGTACTTGAACTGTTCCGGTTGCTGGATTAACTTGTCCGGATATGGTTTCTATTTTTCCGCTATGTGTATAAGTTTGTCCATTTGCCAAAACTAATTGAACTTCTGGTAAATGCTGTAATTTTTCTTTGATGGAATTTCCTTCAATTTTTTCTAAGAAATTGAAATACTCTTTTTCATTCATTGAAAAATAAGCATATACTTCGCTGTCGTCAGATACAACAGTTAAGGGCTGTGGGTCATTCGGGCTTACTAAAGAACCTACTCTATAAGGTATTGCACCTACAATTCCGTCTATAGGGCTTTTGACAATAGAGTAATCTAAGTTAGCAGCAACACTTTCGTATTGTGCTTTGGTACTTGCTAATTGACTTTTAGCACTCGCTAAATCTGCTTGAGCGGTTTCTAATTGTATGTTGCTGATAATCCCCTTTTGTACCAATGGAACTAATTTGTCTGCATTAACCTGTGCTACATTTACTCGTGCTTCTGCAGTTTTAATAGCGGCTTGTGCGGCGGATGCATCTTGTGCTAAAGAATTGGTCTCTAGTCTAAAAAGAGGTTGCCCTTTTTTTACGATAGCACCTTCATCTACATATAGTTCTTCTATATAGCCCGATATCTTAGCCCGAACGTTGCTGGTTACTTTTCCTTGAATATTGGTTGGGTAGGAATTGTGTCCTGTCACATTCTGTGTAGGAACTTCAACTACTTTATATGGCAATGCTGCACCTGCCGCTTGCTGTTGTCCCTTTTTCCCGCAAGAAGCAATACTAATTGCTAGCGTAGCAAGGGTGATAATGTGGAAATAGCGTTTCATGTGATTACTTAAATTTGACCTTTTAATTTTTCAATGGTTTCTGTTAATTGTGCTTTACTTTTTTCGAGGTGTTCTATATAAATATCCATTTTGTGAAGACAACTAAAAGTTTCTAGTTTTTGGCTGTCCATATACTGTTTTAATTTTGAAGTTAAACCTTGTTCTTTATCTAAAAAATTTCTAATCATTTCCAGTCGCATCATCATAAAATTGGGATTTAACCTAAAAAATCTTTTTCTTTCGTCAATCCGGTTAAAGTGTTCTATTTGATTGTTTGAAATAAGTAAATTTAGGCTGTTAGAAACAGAACTTTTACTGGCATTGAGCTTTTCTACAATTTCATCAAATGTAATGCCATCTCTGTGACCGTTAAACATAATATAGGTATATATTTGTGCGGTTAGTGGCGAGATGTGAAAAACCTGCTCATAATGTGTACAGTAATCTTGAAATAATTCTACTAAACCTTGATCGTATTGCATTATTTAATGATAAATGAGGTGCAAAGATATGTTTAGTTCGGTAAATACAAAACTAAACAAACTTAAAATATTCTTAATAATTTAGATAGAATAAAAATAACGTGCTTTTTTAAATAGCAAAAGTTTCCGAATAAAAAATATAAAAAATAATTGCGTGAATTTTTAAAATAGCATTATATTTGCACCCATAATTGCGGAAGTAGCTCAGTTGGTAGAGCTCCAGCCTTCCAAGCTGGTTGTCGCGAGTTCGAGCCTCGTCTTCCGCTCCAAAACCGGGATAAGGGTTTTAAAAAATATTATCATCTGCGGAAGTAGCTCAGTTGGTAGAGCTCCAGCCTTCCAAGCTGGTTGTCGCGAGTTCGAGCCTCGTCTTCCGCTCTTTGAAACAGCTTCTTGATTAAGAAGCTGTTTTTTTATTGATTATATTTGTGAGCAAGATTAGTTTAGATGGCTTAAATCCGTTTCCGGAGCTATTTCATAAGCTGGTTTTCCCTGTTCGAAAATGCGTGCAGACAATTCTCCCTTTAACACTATATAATCTCCTTTTACTTCGAGCCAGCTGCCTTCTCTGAGACCCACAACGGGCTGAGAATTGAAAGCATGAAATTCGTTAATTCTGGTTTCACGTGTTTCGCCCATATGAGTAGAACCTTCTGCCGGATCCAAGTAGTGAGGGTTAATATTAAACGGAACAAAAGAGAGTGTTTTAAAAGAAGGAGGATAGACAATAGGCATGTCGTTGGTGGTTTCCATAGTCAAACCACAAATATTGCTGCCGGCACTGCATCCTAAATAAGGAGTTCCTGATTTTACAGCATTCTGTATGGCTTCAATAAGATTATTTTTGTATAATTGTTGTACAAGCAAAAAAGTATTTCCTCCTCCGGTAAAGATACCTTCTGCCGATTCGAGCGCTTTTACCGGATTTTCAAATTCGTGCAATCCTTTTACGTTTATTCCAATTTTAGAAAATGCATCTCTTGCTTTTTCGGTATAGGTCTCGTGCGAAATTCCGCCCGGTCTGGCATACGGAATAAAAATGAGGTTTTTTACATTTTTAAAATGGTTGGCAAGCGTCGGAAACAGGTATTCTAAATAGCCGCTGTTATATAAAGTTGAGGTACTGGCAATAATTATTTTTTTCATTTTTATAACTTGTAATTTTTGTAAAAATACTATGTTTTATCAGATTAGCTTTGGTTTGTACGTTGATTTTATATCTTTGAAAGAAGTAATTCTTAAGTATTGACAGAATGAAAAGCTTTATTTGTGTATGTGTACTCTTGTGCTGTCTGAATATGTGTGGACAAATACGCTCTCCGTTTATGGGGAAAATAGTGGAAAAAAACGGATATGAAAGTGGAATAGCAGTTACAAATACTACGTCAGGAAAATGGGGAAATGTTAATAATAAAGGTAGTTTTATTATTTTGGCGCAGCCCGGAGATACGTTGCGGTTTAAAACTCTTTTACAAGAAAAATTTAGTTATATAATTACAGATGAAGATATAGACAAAGAAATTGTTTTGATTCCGTTTGAAAGCAAAAATGCTGAATATGGCGGAAATATGCTTCAAGAAATCAAAATTAATACGTTTGATTTGAAATCGATTGGATTGGACTTTGGTGCTGCGGTGCGTTATACTCCGGTAGAAGCACAATTACACGCTGCTACAAGCGGACCGATAAATGCTTTGATAAACGCTATTTCGGGAAGAACTAAGAGTTTAAAAAAAGCATTGGTTTATGAAAAACAGGAAATGACTAAAAATCGTTTGTTTGAGGTGTTCAGCAAAGAAGAGTTAGGCAGAAGATTTGATATATATCCTGAAAATATAGAAGGCTTTGCGTATTATTTAGTGGAGGATGCGGATATGAGTATTTTGCTAAACGAAGATTTGCCCAACCGAAGACAGGTGGAATTTCGAATTAGTGAATTATTGCCCGATTACAGAAAGAGAACAACCAACTAACTTCTTTTAACACAACTTTACATTTGTAAAGTTTTTAAATCATAATCAATAAGATATTTTTACCCTTCTTATTAACCAAGTGATAGATGAGATTTTTTTTAACTTTTTTATTGATGCTTGTTTTTTCTTTTGTACAAGCTCAGGAAGGAAAAACTATACACGGAAAAGTAGTGTCACGGTCAAAGCACTTGGAAGGAGTTTATGTATCTAATATCAATACAGGAGAAGCGCTTCTTACCGAAAAAGGAGGATATTTTAAAATAAAAGCTAAAGAAAATGATGTTTTGGTGTTTTCAGGAGCTTTATTTATAGGTTATCGATACCAGTTGGATGAGGAAGATTTTAAGCGTGATTTGATTTTAATTCCTATGGAGACAAATGAATTGGTAACTCAGTTAGACGAAATTGTTATTACGAAAATTACATCAGAATCATTGGGGTTAATTCCTAAAGGAACCAAGCGATATACGCCTGCTGAAAGAAGGTTGTATACCGCTACATCAGCTTCAGGGAATGGAATCGTTATATCTGTTGATGCAATCGTAAACTGGATTTCGGGCAGAACCAAAATGTTGAAAAAAGCATTAGTGTATGAGAAACAGGACATGCGTAAGGATAAACTGTTAAACATTGTTTCGGAGAGCAAATTGGTTAATAATTATAGTATTCCACAGGATTACGTTTTGGGCTTTGCCTATTATCTGGTAGGAGATGATCAGATGATTGCTCTTTTGCACAGCAGTATTACTGACAAAGATAAAATAGAATCTCGGGTAGGAGAGCTTGCCTTAGATTTTATAGAGCTAATTGAGAATAAAGATATTCAGAAAAACAAAACGGAACTCAAAGACTAGTTTGTTTCATTTAACAAATGCGTTGAAGCTTTTTAATAGAAAAAAAAATAAACTTCGTAAATTTGCGGAGATAACTTATAAATGAGATTAGTATGTTTGGTATTGGTGGTGGAGAGCTTTTTTTTATTATTCTGATAATATTAATGCTTTTCGGTTCAGATAAAGTTCCCGAAATGGCGAGAGCATTCGGAAAATTTATGGCTCAGGTAAAAAATGCTACAAACGATATAAAACACGAAATTAATAAAAGTGCGGAAGAATCCGGGATTAAAAAAGACATTCAGGAAGCATTTGACGTGGATATAAATCCTGTAAAAGATATTCAGACCGAAATAAATAAACAGAAAGAAGATATAGAAAATATTACAGGACCTATAAAAAGACAAAACTAATGTTAGAATCACTAATAGCGGCGGATAAAAATCTACTTGTTTACCTTAACGGGCTTGGCAGTTCTTCCTACGATTCCTTTTGGTTATTCATAACAAAACAAATCAACTGGCTTCCCTTTTTTTTAGTGCTTTTATATTGTTTATATAAAAAGGTTTCTTTAAAAACACTCGGGGTTATTGTTTTATTTTTAGCAGGACTAATAACCTTTACAGATCAGATGACCAATCTGGTAAAATACAGCGTTGCCCGACCGCGACCATGTAATACGGAGGATATAAAAGAGTTAATCCGGGTTGTAAAATGCAGTCCTACTTTGAGCTTTTTCTCTGGTCATGCATCTAACTCAACAGCTACCATGCTTTTCCTTTTTTTAATATTGCGAAAATATTACAAATATGCTTTTTTGGTATTCATCTTTCCTTTGGTATTTGCTTATAGCAGAATCTATCTCTCTTTGCATTTTCCGGGAGATATTTTAGTGGGATACTGTTTTGGAATATTCAGCGGAACATTGTTTTATATACTTTTTAAATATATAGAAACAAAATATGCTGATAAGTTACACTAATCGAACAATTTTTACAGTACAAACTCTTTATTGTCAATTTACTTTACTCTGGAAATCGTCAATCCGTCACGAATAGGTAATAAAACTGTTTCTACTCTCGGATCTTGTTTTAAAAGTTTGTTATAATGATCAATCTCGATTGTACTTTTGTCATTGGGCTTTATTTCTTCGAGCACTTTTCCCGACCACAGGACATTGTCAGACAAAATAATACCACCCTTGTTCACTTTTGGGACGATTAGCTGAAAGTAGTTGATGTAATTCTTTTTATCCGCGTCTATAAAAACTAAATCATATCTTTTGTCTAATTGGGGGATAATATCCAGTGCACTTCCCACATGCTGAATGATCTGTTCACCGTAAAGCGATTTGTCAAAGTATTTACGCTGAAAATCGTATAATTCTTCATTGACGTCTATAGTGTCTAAAATGCCATCGGATTGAAGTCCTTCTGCCAAACATAAAGTTGCGTAACCAGTAAATGTTCCGATTTCCAAAATATTTTTAGGGTTGGTCAGTTTAGAGATAAGACTCAAAAAACGACCTTGAAAATGCCCGCTTAACATACGAGGCTGTAAAACTTTTTGATGAGTTTCTTTATCTAGCTGAGCTAGTAATTCCGGTTCATTTTCGGAATGTAAAGCTGCGTAATCCTCTAATGCCTGAGATATAAAATGCATGACGGTTTTATGTTTTTTAACTGTGGCAAAGGTATAAATATAATTTCCAGATTGGAGAAAGGAAGCAGATAAACACTTAAATTTCTGTTTGATTTTATATAAACAAACAGTTAAAAATCTTATCTTAGACACAAACTCCGCCAAAAAAATAAAAATGATGAAAATAGTATTAAAAATTGTAAAGTGGTTGGCAGTAAGTATTGCAGCATTGGTTGCTTTGGCTTATATATTTAATGTAGATTATTTATTCAGAGCAGTAAGAGTAGTTTATTTTAACGGGCATTCTACTGCATTTTTAGATGATTATCACTATTTTCCAACTCGGGAAATTAAAAAAGGGACTCCTCAACCGTGGGCAGTTGCCAATGACTACAACCAGACAAAGTCGACCGAAAAGTTAGAGCAAACTCATAAAGAGCTCCAAACTACCGCTTTTTTGATTATTAAAAATGATAGTTTGTGGTACGAAAGTTATTTTGACGAATACAATAAAGACAAAATATCCAACGGCTTTTCAATGGCAAAAAGCATTATCTCTGCTGCATTAGGCAAGGCAATACAGAGGGGAGAAATAAAAAATCTGGATGTAAAGGTAAAAGATTTTTTGCCGGAACTCAAAGGTTCATATAGCGATGAGCTTACTGTGGGGGACTTATCCTCTATGGCATCAGGGCTGGATTGGGACGAAGCATATTACAGTCCTTTTTCTGTGATGACAAGAGTGTATTTTGATAAAGACTTGCGTAAAGTTATGCAGAATATAAAGATAAGCGAACAACCAGGAAAAGAATTTGAATACAAAAGCGGTGATACGGAATTATTAACGATGGTTTTGGAAAAAGCAACCGGGAAATATGTTTCAGATTATGTTTCCGAATACTTTTGGAAACCCATGGGGGCAGAAAACGCAGCACTGTGGCAATTGGATCATGCGGGAGATGGAATAGAAAAAGGATTTTGCTGCTTTACAACCAATGCTCGCGATTTTGCGCGTTTTGGAAAACTGTATAAAGATTTTGGAAAGTGGGAGGGAGAACAAGTCTTAGATAGTGCATTTGTAGCCTTGTCGGTTAAACCTCGTTTTGAGAAATCTCCCGAATACGGCTATGGTTGGTGGCTTAAACATTATAAAGATCAGGATTTCTTTTATATGCGCGGACACTTAGGACAGTTTGTTATTGTTTCTCCAAAAGATAATGTTATTATCGTGCGCTTGGGACATATAAAAGGTTTGCAAACCGAAATGGATCCGCACAGCAACGATTTGTATGTTTATATAGATGAGACTTATAAAATGTTGGAACAACGCAAAAAGTAAGGTAAATGTTAGAGAATATCAAGCTGGAAAATATTTTATTTCTGGACATCGAAACTGTACCGGAGCATACTGATTTTTTACAATTGGACAGCGAGATGCAAGCTTTGTATGAAGCAAAAACAGCCTACCAGCGTAAGGAGAACCAAACTGCTGAAGAATACTATGAGAGAGCCGGAATATGGGCTGAGTTTGGAAAAATAGTTTGTATATCGGTAGGTTTTTTTGCTTACAAAAATGGAGAACGACAGTTTAGAACTACTTCATTTTGGGGCGATGAGCCGCAGCTTTTACTGGATTTTTCTAATTTGTTGAATACACATTTTAACCAAGTCCAACATCTGTTATGCGGACATAATACAAAAGAGTTTGATTATCCTTATATTGCCCGAAGAATGTTGATAAATGGGGTTAAAATACCCGATAAGTTGAATTTAGTCGGCAAAAAACCGTGGGAAGTTGCTCATTTAGATACGATGGAATTGTGGAAGTTTGGAGATTATAAGCATTACACATCATTAAAGCTTCTGACCAAAATATTAGGAATTCCTTCGCCAAAAGATGATATTGATGGGAGTGAAGTAGCAAAAGTGTATTATCAGGAAAAAAATATTGATCGGATTATTGCTTATTGTGAAAAAGATGTTGTAGCAGTGGCACAAGTTTTGCTAAGGTTTAGAGGAGAAGCTATATTAGAACAAAGTGAAGTGAAATCCGTGTAGAGTTAAGAAAAGGTTAAATCTAAATGAAGCTGAATTTTGACAACGCATTTTTTGTAATTTTGGTGTGCAAAAGTTTAAAAATACAAAGAAAAATGAATTTAAATAAACGTTGTTCAATTAAGTTTATTATGTGGCATTATGTCGCAGAGGTCTCTATTGGATAATTTTATTTGATGATAAAATATATAAATAGAAGCCTCTGTAAGTAAACAGGGGCTTTTTTTATAAGTATTAAACAGAGTATAGCACTTAAAAGATAAAATGAAAAAATATAAATTAAATACCGCAATTATGAATACAATGATCTGTAAACGGATGTGGTTTTCACATTTGCGCGGTATAGTGTTGCTTAGGGAAAGGTTTTAATCTTTTTAGTATTAAAATATAAAACAAACGAGTCCTTTTGGCAGCACAAGCACCAAAAGGACTTTTTTTATTCGTTCAATTATTATTATAACAACAAAATGGGAAAAAAAGTTGTAAAAGTTCTGGGATTTTCAGCAAGAGAACGTCAGTTTGCCATCAAAACGGCTAACGTTTCTTTTACTGTTAAAGATGGAAGAGAACTGGTAAGAGAAGTAAATGCCAGTTCAGAAGAATTATTATTAGCAAGATTAGCGGGAAGTATTTACTCTGTTGGAAATCTGCTTGGTTCTACGCTTAAACTGGATTTAAAATCTATTCAGATCGAAGTAAGCGGAGAGCTTGATTCTAATTTGCAGGATGAAGTAAATGGTGTAGAAAAGTTTAAACGCGTTGATATTATTGTAAAACCAACTACGCCGGCTTCGATAGTATTGTTAAAAGAATGGATGGATGCTATAAAATCGGCGTGTCCTATATTTAGTATGTTTAAAGAAAAAACACCTACCGTATTAACCTTAGTTAAGGAATACGATCGGGTAAAGGTAGCTTAATTATGGATATTCATTTTAGATTAGTACAAGATTAAAAGTTAGAGTAAACAGTGTTTGTTCTGATTTTTAGTCTTGTATTCTTTCAATAGGTATTCTTGAAAAATATTTCTACTTTACTTTTAAAATATAGTTTTGGGTTATTAGCAGTCTTAGCTACCCGCTTTATCTTTTATTTTCAGCCTCTTTCTTTTTACTTCTGTCTAAAATCTTATTTTTGTATAGATTGCAACGAGTACAGAATTGGCTTATGACCCCACTACCCCTTATTAATATTGAACATTTACAGGTTGATTTCCAAAAGGAAAAAGAATGGCATACTGTTGTCCATGACAGTTCGTTTAGCATTTTTAAAAACGAAATTGTAGGCGTGGTAGGAGAATCAGGTTCGGGAAAGTCTGTGACATCTCTTGCAATTATGGGACTTTTGCCGGAAAATGTTGCTAAAATCAGCCACGGGAAAATTGAATTCAACGGACAGGATATTACTCATTTTAACGAAAAATCTTTTCAGGCTTTAAGAGGTAATAAGGTGGCTATGATTTTTCAGGAGCCAATGAGTGCACTCAATCCAACAATGAAGTGTGGTGAGCAAGTAGCAGAGATGTTAAGAACGCATACACAGTTAAAAGAAAAGGAGATTTTGGCTGAGGTATTTCAGTTATTCAAAAAAGTAAAATTACCGGATCCCCGAAGTATTTACAGCAAATATCCGCATCAGATTTCGGGGGGACAAAAACAAAGAGTGATGATAGCTATGGCGATTGCCTGTAAGCCGTTGCTTTTGATTGCCGACGAACCTACAACGGCTTTGGATGCTACCGTTCAGAAAGATATTATTGATCTGCTCAAAGAGCTCCAGCGGGAAACAGGGATGGGAATGCTGTTTATTTCACATGATTTGGAATTAGTGTCGTCTATTGCCAATCGGATTATAGTAATGTTTCAGGGCAATATTGTAGAACAGGGCACAGCAAAAGACGTTTTTCATTATCCCAAAGAACTATATACGCAAGCATTGATCGCTTCGAGGCCATCGGCTGAGGTAAGATTAAAAAAATTACCTACTATTTCCGATTTTACAAAAGGAAAAGTTTTAGACGAAATAGTAGATCCAACTCAAAGGATTATACGACACAATACCATTTACAATCAGACTCCTCTGGTGGAAGTCAGACATGTATTTAAGGATTATATAACCAGCAGTTCTCTGTTTTCTAAAGGTAAATTTACTGCTTTGTCTGATATTAGTTTTAATGTTTATGAAGGGGAAACGCTGGGATTAGTAGGGGAAAGCGGATGTGGAAAGTCAACTTTAGGCAATGTAATTCTGCAGCTGGATAAGGCAACTTCGGGACAAATTTTTTACCGGGGAAAAGATATTACTCAATTAAAAAAGGGAGAGCTTCGCGCCTTACGAAAAGACATTCAGATTATTTTTCAGGATCCCTATTCGTCTTTAAATCCGCGAAAAACGATTGGCGAAGCCATTGTCGAACCGATGGAAGTACACCGATTGTACAAAAATAAAGCGGAACGCAAACAAAAAGCACTTGAAATTTTGGAAAGAGTCGGTTTGAATGCTGAAATGTACAACCGCTATCCGCATGAATTTTCGGGTGGACAAAGACAGCGCATCGGCATTGCGCGAACCATTGCCGTACACCCCAAACTGATTATCTGTGACGAATCGGTTTCGGCGCTGGATATTTCGGTACAGGCACAAGTGCTAAACCTGCTGAATGAGCTGAAAGAAAATTTTGGGTTTACCTATATTTTTATTTCACACGATTTAACCGTTGTCAAATACATGGCAGACCAGATTATGGTGATGAACAAAGGAAAAATTGAAGAAAAAGGCGAAGCTGACGCTGTATATGCTCATCCGCAAAGTAATTATACCCAAAAACTTATTGATTCTGTAGCAAAGGGGATTTAGAATTATTTTCCACCGCAAAGAAATCGCGATATCTTAACTTTTCGAGTAAATAAAAATATTGCATAAACAACCGCAATAGACAAAACAACTTGTATAAATACATTTAAAAGAGGATATGAAATAACAATAATAGGTGCATGATATAAGTGTAATAAATAAGAAAAAGCACCTACGTTGTAAAATTTAATCTAAAGAATTCCCCGAGGCTTGCCTCGGGGAATTCTTTAGATTAAAATGACTGTAATTAGTCTAATGAGTTCTAAACTATAATTCGCAGTGAAAATATTTAATACTAAGACAAAGATAGCAGTTGTTAAATGTTTTTATTATATTTAATATAAATCAAACATGATATCAACCATGAAAAAACTATTCCCATACATAATGCTTTTATTGTTTGTTTTTGCAACAAGTTGCGACAGTGATGATAAAGTAAGTTATGAAACAATCCCGAAAGAAAACAAAGAACGATTAATAGGTGAATGGGAGCTTGTTTTTTTGAGTCCGTTTATGGAAGAAAATTATCCGTTTGAGCAAAGAGAGGAAGTATTCTATCAATTTACGGCTGATGGCAAATTGATTATAAAAAACACGTTGTCAGTACAAGTAGAAAATGATGAGCTTTATGAGTTTTTTGTAAATTCAGATACCTTAAATTATACATTTGAATACAATGAAAGATATGATTTTGAAAATTCCAAAAAGGAAAAACTAAAAATATTTAACGAGAAACAAAAATACTATTTTTCTATGAATATAATATCAGATACAGAAATTGGTTTTTCACAGTTTGACGGGTATGCTTTTAGACTTAGAAATACAAAAGATTATAAAAAAATAAAATCATGAAAAAGCTATTACCGTATATAATGCTTTTATTACTTGTTTTTGCAACAAGTTGTAGCAGTGATGATAATTCTAAAGTTGAATATACCAAAATTTCAGAAGATGAAAAAGAAGCTTTGATTGGAACTTGGCAGTTAATCCGTTTTGAAGATTTTTTTGAAGAAGTTGATTTAGTAGAAGAGCATATTGATGTTTACTATCAATTTAAAAGAGATAAGACTTTAGATATTAAAAATGAATCACTGAATCTAATTGAGTATTATCCAGCCTACTATTTTTTAACTGAGACGAAGTCTTTACGTTATAAATTCGACAATTTTAGGAATTTTGATAATAAAAATCTTGTAGAAGAAAAAGTACAATTATATAATGATGTAGAATTAAGTGCTTTTAAATTCTCTATAAAAGTTTCTGAGAATACTATGTCATTTATAGACCATGAAGGAGATTCTATGATAGGACTAATGTTTGTGCGAGTTAAGAATGAATCGAACGAAATTTAAGATTTCAGAAGAATCAAAAGAATTATTGCTTGCTATTTGAACGCGTAGAATAAAATAATAAAACGTCAGAAAGCTTAAATTACTTCTGACGTTTTTTATCTTTTTAATATCCCTGATATTCCACTGCTTTTTCGTGGAAAACGATACCGTTTTCTTCCAGTTCTTTTAGGATGGGAAGGTAAACTTCTTCGCTTATCGGCATTTGCACGCCCGGAGTGGAGATAATTCCTTTTAAGATTTTTAGTGCGGCAATTGCTACCGGCAAACCAACTGTTTTTGCCATGGCGGTATACGTTTGGTCGTCTCCAATACAAATCATGGTAGAATCTATCTGTTTGTTTTCATTGTTGAGGCTGTATCCTATTTTGTGATACATCACAATCATATCTTTGTCTTCCGGAGCAAGCGTCCAGCTATCTGATAATATTTTTTCTAGTATTTGTGCCGGCGTGGCGTTTTTTAACCCTATTTTTTTATCGGCATTAAAAATATCGAGTTCTACTAATTTATCCCACACAATATCGTCCTGATCGATGTTTAGTGCTAAACGGAGCTTGGTTTCAACTCGGTCGGTAGGATGATAGGGAAGATATAGGTTGAAAAATTCGCGGTACGACATATTTTCTGAGTTTTCAATGTGGTAGGTGTCGTCTGTAACGCCGAGCTCCACAAATAAATTCCACGCTCTGGAATAACCCACATGACGGATAGTTCCTCTAAAAATGGTTTTGGCGTCTTCCAGTCCGTATACGTGCTGATATTTTAAAGAATCGCGATTAGCATAAGCTTCAAAGCGGCCATATCCTTCTACTTCTAAAAATTCAGTTCGTCTGAAAACTTTGTTGTACGGAATGTATTTGTATTGTCCTTCCTGAATAAACTTTGCAGCTCCGCCTTGTCCTGCCAAAACTACATTTCTGGGATTCCATGTAAATTTATAGTTCCAAAGGTTGTTGTCCGATTCCGGAGCAATAAGCCCGCCGCAAAACGATTCAAAGGAAATTACTTTCCCACCTTTATTTTTGATGTCGTGGATTACCTTCATGGCACTCATGTGGTCGATTCCCGGATCAAGACCGGCTTCGTTCATAAAAACAAGGTTGTTTCTTTTAGCCTCTTCGTCCAGTTCTGCCATTGCCGGACTGATGTAAGAAGCCGTTACCATGTGTTTTTTATATCGGATGCAGTCTTTGGCAAGCTCGATATGCAAGGCTGCCGGAAGCATAGAGATGACCAAATCAGCCTGTTCTACATATTTTCTGCGCTCTACTTCGTTAAACAAATCAAGTTGAACTGCTGAGGCATTCGGGTGATTCATTGCTTTTTTCTGAGCAAGTTCAAGCGATAAGTCGCCTATAGTTAGGTGAAAATTTTCGGAAGTTGATTTTTCAAGCAAATATTTAATTAATGAAGATGCCGAGCGTCCGGCTCCTACAATTAAAATCTCTTTGTTCATTTTTTATAAGTTGATTAGACGAAATACGAAAGTACGGATTTCTCAAAAATATTGGAGTATTATATTGTATATTTGAAATAAAAAAAATGGCACGCAGTATAGTAATAATTGCCGCACTTTTGGGTGCGCTAAGTGTAGGATTAGGAGCTTTTGGAGCTCACGGATTAAAACAGATAGTAACTGAAACGCAGGTAGCTACTTTTGAAACCGGGGTAAAATATCAAATGTATCATGCTTTCTTTTTGCTTTTTATAGGCATCTGTCCTTATTTGTCAGAAAAAGCAAAAAAGGTAGTTTTATATTTGGTTTTATCTGGTGTTTTATTTTTTTCAGGCTCAATCTACTTGTTGACTTTTAAAGATTTGATTGATGTGAATTTAAAGATAATCGGACCTATAACGCCGGTGGGAGGATTAATGTTGATAGCCGCTTGGGTTTATACTGCGATTCAGATGATTAAAAACAGAGCTTTAATTAAATAATGTCCAAATCTGTATTATATTTTAAATTTATTTCTAAGTTTGCAAATAAATTATTACACAACATAACATCATGAATATGGATATTTCTGAATCAATTTCACTTGAAAAATACGGTATTAAAGATGTTGTAGAAGTGGTTTATAACCCGTCTTACGACCTTTTATACAAAGATGAAATCAACCCCGAATTACAAGGTTACGAAAGGGGAACAATTACGGAATTGGGAGCAGTAAATGTGATGACCGGAGAATTTACCGGACGTTCGCCAAAAGATAAGTACATTGTAAAAGACGCTGTGACCGAAAATACAATTTGGTGGAATAGTTCAGACTCTCCTAACGATAACAAACCTATTAACCAGACAACCTGGAATGCACTGAAAGATAACACGGTTAAAGAACTTTCGGGTAAAAAACTATATGTGGTTGATGCTTTTTGCGGAGCAAATGAAAATTCTCGCTTAAAAGTAAGATTTATTATGGAAGTAGCATGGCAGGCACATTTTGTTAAGAATATGTTTATCCGTCCTACAGCAGAAGAATTGGCGAATTTTGGCGAGCCTGACTTTGTCGTAATCAATGGATCAAAAACGACATTTAAAGATTACAAAGCCTATGGATTAAATTCGGAAGTATATATTGCTTTTAATCTAACGGAAAAAATACAGATTATTGGTGGAACGTGGTATGGTGGTGAAATGAAGAAGGGGCTTTTTGCCATGATGAACTACTATTTGCCTTTAAATGGTATGGCTTCGATGCATTGTTCTGCCAATAAAGGAAAAAACGGAGATGTAGCTGTTTTCTTTGGTTTATCAGGAACAGGAAAAACTACATTGTCCACAGATCCTAAGCGCGAATTAATCGGAGACGATGAACACGGATGGGATAATGATGGCGTGTTTAATTTTGAAGGAGGCTGCTATGCTAAGACTATTAATTTGAGCAAAGAAAATGAACCTGATATCTACAATGCTATCCGAAGAGATGCTTTGTTGGAAAATGTAACGGTGAATGCAGATGGAAAAATTGATTTTAGCGACGGATCTGTTACGCAAAATACACGTGTTTCATATCCGATTGACCATATTGAAAATATAGTAAAACCGATTTCTAAGGCAGGTCACGCAACAAAAGTTATCTTTTTAACAGCAGACGCTTTTGGAGTAATGCCTCCGGTTTCAAAATTGACTCCTGAGCAAACAAAATATTATTTTTTATCCGGATTTACAGCAAAACTTGCTGGTACAGAGCGCGGAGTAACTCAGCCGGAACCTACTTTTTCAGCATGTTTCGGAAAAGCTTTCTTATCACTTCATCCGACTAAATACGGAGAAGAACTTGTGAAGAAAATGGAAGAGCACAATGCTACGGCTTATATGGTAAATACGGGCTGGAACGGAACAGGCAAAAGGATTTCTATTAAAGATACCAGAGCTATTATTGACTGTATTTTGGATGGGTCTATCGAAAAAGCAGAAACGATTACAGTTCCTGTTTATAACTTAGCTGTTCCGACAGCTTTGGAAGGAGTTGATACTCATATTTTAGATCCAAGAAATACATATACTGAAGCCAGTCAATGGGAAGCTAAGGCGAAAGACTTGGCAAAATTATTTATAGAAAACTTTAAATTATATACTGATAATGAAGAAGGAAAAGCACTTGTTGCTGCCGGACCTCAATTGTAATTAGTTCTCTTATAATAGAAAAAAAGCCACTGAATTTTTAAATTCAGCGGCTTTTTTTAGCTTTTAAAATATTTGTTATTTATTTACTTTCTGAATATATTTTTCCAAAGCCATTGTCATGGAAGGGGCTTCAGGTGAAGGAGCCATAATATCTACACGTAAGTTGTTGTCTAATGCTTCTTTTTGTGTTGTAACTCCAAAAACAGCTATTCTTGTATTATCTTGGCTAAAATCAGGGAAATTTTTAAATAGAGATTTAATCCCTGTTGGACTGAAAAAAGCTAGTACATCGTATTTTACATCTGCTAAGTCAGATAAATCACTCATGACGGTTCTGTAAAAAGTACCTGAAACCCAATTTACTTTTAACCCATCTAAAGTAGTCGGAATATCGCTGTTTAATTGATCAGAAGCAGGGAGCAAAAATTTTTCATCTTTATATTTTTTGATAAGCGGAGTTAGATCTGCAAACTCTTTCTGCCCTACATAAATCTTTCTTTTTCGGTATACTACATATTTTTGCAGGTAATAAGCAACTGCTTCCGATTGGCAGAAATACTTTAGTGTTTCGGGTACTTTATAGCGCATTTCATCTGCTACCCGAAAGAAGTGATCGACTGAATTTTTACTGGTTAAAATAATTGCCGTAAAGTTGTTTAAGTCTATTTTTTGGTGTCTTATCTCTTTAGCAGCAACGTCTTCTACATGGATAAAGGGTCTAAAGTCAATCTTAACCTTGTACTTTTGTTCTAATTCAAAATAAGGAGAGTTTTCTACTTTAGGCTCTGGCTGAGAAACCAAAATTGTTTTCACTTTCATAGTTGTATTCTTATAATGCTCCAAATTTTTTAAGTCCAAAATACAATAGAAAATAAGGAGCTATTTCAAGGGTGCAAAGATACAAAATAAAATAGAACAACTTATTTAATATCGATTTTTGGTTGTTTTTTATAAAAATGATGTATAATAAAATATTTATTGCGATTAATGTAAAACCTGTTAATCCCAATACAAGTTTGTTATCGATATGGTTGTAAAATAAGAGTACATCAATGCCTAAAAGAAACATACCTAGATAATTTCTATAGGTTGCTTTTTGAAGGTTAAAAGCATCTGCAAATTCTTCTATATTGAAAGTAACCGCAATTATTTTATCAATATAATACTTAGCCAATACAAATACTGTAATAAAATTTAGTATCTGTATAAATGAATTTAGTGTATAGTGATTTATAAAGCCAAACCCGTTTAAACATATCTGTATAAAAAAGGCTCCGGAAATTAACTGAACAATAAAAAAAGAAAATGTAAAGCTATTCTGAAGGTTGGTATTGTCTTTGTATATTTTGAGATATTTATCAGAAAGTGCCAATCGGCTAAATTCAGAAAAACGAATTCCAAATACAGTTTTATTGATTGCAATGATGGAAAATCCTATAAAAAATAGCGTTGTAGCCCAATCGGTATTTGCAATAAAACGCTCTGTTAAAATTAGATTTTCCATATTGAATACAAAATTAGTAAAATTCTGTATAAGATGAATGATAGCCTGTTACTTAATAATTAAGTCTTTTAGAATGGCCAGGAGATAATCTGTTACAGAACAAAAGCTTTATCTTGTTAAGAATCATGTAATTGCGGTTTTGTTGAGAAGTTTTAAAATAAGATAACACCATCTCTTCATGCATTACATTGAATTAATATATCACCCCAATATTTTCAGTAATAGTTATTGATAACTAATTCGTAAAAAATAAGGTCATCCCGATACTGTTTTTAAAGAAAAGAATAAATTATAAGTAATTTGTATTTCTCTTTTAAGAGCAGCCACAACTGCCATTTCCGCAATTTCCTTTTTTTCTTCCTCTGCCGTTGTTTTGTTTTAAAATTTTTAATAACAGATAACCTACTGCCAAAATTAATAAAGCATACACGATAATATCCTGATAATTCATAATGGTATTATTTTAGAAGTTGATATACAATTAAGGAAGTGATGTAGGCAAAACCGGTCATGAAAACCACCTGAAAAATTGTCCACTTCCACGATTTGGTTTCTCTGCGTGTAATAGCGACAGTTGATGCACATTGCATGGCAAAAGCATAAAACACCATCAGCGACATTCCACTAGCAAGCGTAAAAACTTTTTTACCGTTTTCTGGCCATACTTCTGTTTCCATTCTCGATTTAATAGTAGCTTCATCCTCGCTGTCAGAACCTACATTGTATATTGTGGCTAACGTTCCTACAAAAACTTCTCTTGCAACGAAAGAGGTAATGACTGCAATTCCTATTTTCCAATCATATCCCAAAGGTTTAATAACAGGTTCTATTGTTTTTCCAACAATGCCAATATACGAATTTTCAAGCCTATATCCTGCAATATGATTGTTTAAATCTTCTTCCGGTAGGTTTTGGTTTTTATATTTTTCAGTAATAATTTGATCTGCATTTTCAAAATTATTACCTGGACCGTGAGCTCCTAAAAACCAAATAATAATAGATAAAACAAAAATTATTTTCCCGGCTCCCACTACAAAAGCTTTTGTTTTTTCATACATTGTAGTTAGAACGTTTTTAGCAATAGGCATTCTGTAGTCAGGCATTTCAATAACAAAATAAGATTTATAAGGTGTTTTTATGAACATTTTTAAAACCCAGGCTGAAATAAGCGCTGCCGAAAAACCCAAAAGGTAAAATAGGGTAAGAGTAAGAGCCTGTAGCCCTAAGAAGCCAAACAGATAAGTGTCGGGAATAACTAGCGAAATAAGAATAATATAAACTGGAATACGTGCCGAACAAGTAGTGAATGGAGTGACTAAAATGGTAAGTAGCCGTTCTTTGGGGTTTTCAATATTCCGAGCGGACATGATTGCCGGAATAGCACAGGCATTACCTGAAATTAAAGGAACTACGCTTTTTCCACTCAGTCCAAAAGGACGCATTAATTTATCCATTAAAAAAACTACGCGACTCATATAACCGCTTTCTTCTAATAAGGATATAAACATAAATAAAATAGCGATTTGAGGAATAAAAGGCATAATACCTCCTATTCCCGGAACAATTCCGTCTGCAATTAAATCGGTTAGTTTTCCGGGCTCCATGACAGAATGAACCCAGCTGCTCAACTCGCTAAATTTTTCGTCAATCCAGTCCATCGGATAACTTGACCACTCAAAAATAGCCTGAAAAACAAGAAGCATGATCGCAAAAAAGATAACGTATCCCCATATTTTATGGGTCAGCAATTGATCGATGCGGGTGCGGATACCCTTAGCTTTGGCTTTATCTTTTGCATAAGCTTCTTTCAATAAATCATTGATGAATTGGTAACGTTTAATAGTTTCTTTTTGCTGAAGGTGCTTGATTTTATTTTCTGTTAAATCAATTCCTTTAGAGAAAATGTCAGTTTTTTGAATGTGTCCGATTTGAATATTTTGAGAATAAATCATCCACAGTTTGTATACCGACAGGGAAGGATAGGTTAATGCTAGTCTTCCAAATAAATCAGGTTCTACAACAGTAGCATTTAAGCATGGTTCTACAGAATAGGATTTATAATAGAGAATAGCTTGTTTGAGTTCATTTATGCCTTGTTTTTTTTTGGCACTGATTAAAATCACTTTGGCTTTTAAAGCTTCTTCTAATTTTTTTAAGTCCAAAGATATTCCTTTTTCTTCCATTCTGTCTGCCATGTTAATAGCTAATACAGTAGGAATTCCAAGTTCTTTAATTTGAGTGAGAAGAAGCAGGTTTCGCTTTAGGTTTTCAATATCAGCTATAACTACTACAACATCGGGATAGTCCTCATTAGAAGTGTCAAATAACAAATCCAATACTATCTTTTCGTCAAGAGAGCTGGCGTTAATGCTATACGTTCCGGGAAGGTCTACAAGAGTAGCTGAAGTTTCTGTGTTTAGTTTGGTTGCTCCGGTTTTTTTGTCCACCGTAATGCCAGGGTAATTTCCTATTTTGTGATTTAGCCCGGTTAAAGCGTTGAAAACAGAAGTTTTTCCAACGTTTGGATTACCTATTAAAGCAACTTTGATATTGTTTTTCATTAAAAAGCACTAATTTCTTCTAAGGAGAAGAAGTTTCGATATTTACTAAAATTTCCTTGGCAAGTTCTTTTCGGATAGAAAGGTGCGTGTCATTAATACACAAATATAAAGGATCTCCCAACGGAGCTATCTCTAAAAGCTCAACTTCATTTCCAGGCAAACATCCCATTTCTAAAAGCTTTAAGGGTATATTGTGCATATCAAAATCTGCAATAACTCCTCTTTCCTTTCTTTTCAACAGGTCTAAAGTAGTACTCACTTTTATTTAGATTTAATTTGAATTACAAAAGTAAGCAATAATAAATAAAATAATAATTATATAGACTAATTCTTTATACTTTAAGCTACTATTTATCCCTTATTAGCAGTTTCTTTTTCGTGTTGATACAGCCATTGAATATCTTCCCATAGTTGCTGCATATTTTTAGTTTCGTCGTCTTTAGTATCAAAATTTGTTCCGTCATAGAATCCCCGGATTCTGCCTTTGCTGTCTACTAAGATAAAGTTTTCGGTGTGTACCATATCGTACAGCTCTTCAGGAGAACCGGTTTTTACTGCCAGATATGAGTTGCGGGCAATAAAATAAATATCTCGTTTATCGCCGGTAACCAAATTCCAAATACTATCGTTCACTCCTTTTTCCAAAGCGTATTCTTTTAAAACAGGTACACTGTCAATATCGGGAGTTACGGTGTGAGATAATAGTTTTACGCCGGGAAGTGCTTTTATTTTTTCCTGTAACCAAACCATATTGTCGCCCATTATCGGACAGATAGTCGGGCAGGTAGTAAAGAAGAAATCAGCCACATAAATATGTCCGTCATAATCTTTGTTAGTAATAGTGTCTCCATTTTGATTGATAAATGAAAAAGGAGCAATGCGATGGGCTTGCTTGTTTGCCTGATGTTGAATCAAACTGTCTACCATTTCAGGATTAACCATAGACGGCGTGTAAACAGGAAGGGATTTTCTGTACTTTAACGCATTGTAAAACATAAAAAGAATACCAACACACAGCAAGAAAAAACCTGCAAAAAAATATTTATACTTTTTAAAAAATTGTAACATTTTGATTGAGTTTGCACAAACTTACAAATTCTCATTTTAAATAATGGTTAAAGGTGTGATAAATGGAAGGAGACTAATTTCTACTAAAAAAAAGTATCAACAAAGGATATTTTCCTATTTTTGTTAGTATTGTTAAAAACGAAAACTTATTTCTACTATGAACAAAAGAGTATTATTGACTTCTGCGTTTGCTGTAGCTGCTTTGGTATCGTGTAAAGACACAAAAAAGGCAGAAGAAGCAGAAGGACAAGAAACACACGGAATCGCTTTGGAATATATGGATCAAAGTGTTAAGCCGGGAGATGATTTTTTCCGCTATGTAAACGGAACCTGGTATGACAAAACTGAAATTCCGAATGACAGAACCCGATGGGGTAGCTTTGACGAATTGAGACAAAACACAGACCATGATGCTCTGGCAATTTTAAAAAAAGCTGTAGCTAATCATAATCTAGATGCAAAATCTGATCAGGCAAAAGCAGTGGCTATTTTTGAAACTTATCTGGATGAAACAAGACGAAACGAATTAGGCGTAGAGCCGCTTAAGCCTTATTTAGAAAAAATACACGCAATTAAAACTCCTGAAGATGTAAATAACTTAATTAATGAATTGGCAGACGAAGGAGGATTGGGTATCTATTCGATTTATGTATATGCTGATGCCAAGAGCTCAAATGAAAATGCAGTATATTTAAGCACAGGGAGCTTAGGTTTGCCAGACAGAGATTATTACGTTTTGGATGATGCAGATATGAAAGAAAAACGCGAGCAATATATAGCACATGTTGCACGTATGCTGGAAATGTCGGGAGAGTCTAAAGAAGAAGCATCTTTAGATGCCGAGCGTGTCTTAAGTATTGAAACTAAAATGGCAGAACCGCGATTGACGAGAGTTGAACGCAGAGACAGTCGTTTGACTTATAACCCGATGACCATTACAGAGCTTCAAAAATTGACTCCTAATGTAAATTGGCAGAATTATTTAGATGCAACCGGATTAAAAAATGTTGATAAAATCATTGTTTCTCAGCCGAAATACATGAAAGCGCTAAACACTATTTTATCTGCTCAAAATATTGAGGATATAAAAGCATACTTAAAATGGACTCTGGTAAACGGAAGTGCAAGTGCTTTGTCAACAGATATGGAAAAAGCAAATTGGGAGTTTTATTCAAAAACGCTTGAAGGAGCAAAGGAGCAGCGCCCAGCAGAAGAAAGAGCCTTAGCAGTCGTAAATGGTACAGTTGGAGAAGCGTTGGGACAACTTTATGTAGCTGAAAAATTTCCACCAGAAGCTAAAGCTAAAGCACAAGCCATGATTAAAAATGTTTTATCTGCTTTTGGAGAGCGTATCAAAGCATTGCCTTGGATGGAGGAAGAAACTAAAAGAGGAGCTTTGGAAAAATTAGGCACTACAACAGTAAAAATCGGTTACCCGGATAAATGGGAAGACTATTCTGCTATGGTTATTAAATCACCTGCAGAAGGAGGAAACCATTTTGAAAACATGAAAAATGCCGAAAAGTGGGAGGTTGCTAAAAATTTTGCTGATTATGGACAGCCGGTTGATAAATCGCGTTGGGGAATGTCTCCTCAAACGGTAAATGCTTACTTTAATCCACTGTATAACGAAATCGTATTTCCAGCAGCTATTCTTCAACCGCCATTTTATGATTACAAAGCTGATGAAGCAATAAACTATGGCGGAATCGGAGCTGTAATTGGTCATGAGATTTCACATAGTTTTGACGATTCGGGTGCGCGTTATGATAAGGATGGAAATCTAAATAACTGGTGGACAGAGATCGATTTAGAGCGCTTTACAGAGCTTGGAAATAATCTGGCAAACCAGTACAGTGCATTGGAACCACTTCCGGGAGTATTTGTTGATGGTAAATTTACTTTAGGAGAAAATATCGGAGATTTGGGAGGAGTTAATGCTGCGTATGACGGATTAAAAATATTTTTAAAAGAAAACGGAGATCCAGGTTTAATTGATGGTTATACTCCAGAGCAACGTTTCTTTATTTCATGGGGAACGATCTGGAGAACTAAAGCCAGAGATGAGGCTATTAAAAATCAAGTAAAAACAGATCCTCATGCTCCGGGGCATTACAGAGCGTATGTTCCGTTACAAAATGTAGACGCATTTTATGAAGCATTTGACATTAAGGAAGGTGATAAATTGTATATCCAACCAGAAGAAAGAGTAAAAATCTGGTAATTTGTCAGCCTATTTATAAATAAAAAAGGGAGTCTAAAAAGACTCCCTTTTTTATTGAGTTGATACTGAAAGTATATAAAATGAGAAAAACTAAATACAACAATATTTTAGGAAAAATGTATAAAGCAATGATTATTATAAAAGCAATATTTTTTATATAAGCTTACTTTTTTTGAGTTTATTATTAATAATATTTTGACTTTACTTCTTTAAAATGGAATGAGCATATAAATTTATTAAAATAATTAAAGATAGATTATATAACTAAAATTATTTGTAATCTTTTGATTTTTATGAGATTAATGTATTTTAGAAGCAGTGAGGTTTAAAAATCGGTTTCTGTTATATGTTGTATTTTAGTGGTTTGAACGCAATTGCAACTATTATGGAAACAAAAGAAGTAAGAGGAATTATAAATCCCGGCTATAACCAATTAGAAGCAGAAATATATAATTGTATCCGTGCGTATGACAATATAACTACTTATTTAACTAGAGGAACGAGAAATACGATTAAGCTAACGACACTTTCCAGTGGGCAAACGCTTGCTATAAAATCATTTAAAATACCTAATGCCGTTAACAAGTACGTTTATAAGTTTTTGAGAAAACCTAAAGCTCAGCGATCCTATGAACACGGAATCAAGTTGAAGGAACTGGGATTCAAAACACCGGAACCCATCGGATATATAGAATATTTCTCTGGAGGCGCCTTGTGTGAAAGTTATTATATCTCCGAGTATCTTGAAGCAGATATCAGCTATAGTGATTTAGTAGAAGATTTAGATTATCTAGACAGAGAAGAGATTTTAAAGCAGTTTACAAGTTTTTCTTTTTGCTTGCACGAAAAGGGTGTTAAGTTTTTGGATCATTCTCCCGGAAATACGCTGATTAAAAAAGTGACACAAAATAAATATGAATTTTTTCTGGTCGATCTTAATCGGATGAAATTTAATTCCCAGCTGAGTTTTAAGGAACGGATGAAAAACCTGTCAAGACTAACAACCAATATCAGCGATATTGAAAAAATAGCCAATCAGTACGCAAGGCTTATAGGTAAATCGTCGGTTGAGGTTTTCAACCGGCTTTGGTTGGAAACGCTTAAATTCCAATTCCGGTTTTACAAGAAAAAAGAAATTAAGTTTAGACTTAAAAAAGCGTGTGGAGAGCATAATGATAGATGAATAATAAATAAAACGGGCAGTTCTTTATATTAAGAGCTACCCGTTTTTGCGTATTGAATTGTTAGTTTACTTGTTCTTAATTAAAAAGGTTTAGCAATAGTGAAGGAAACAAACCGACAACGATGATAATTGCTGCAGCCACTACACCTACGATGCTGTATAAAGCCGGAACAGTAAGTTTTTCCGCATTGGTTTCTTCGTCATAGGCAAACATGCGGATAATTACTTTTAAATAGTAATAAATACTGATAAACGAATTGATAACGCCAAAGACGACTAAGGCGATATAGCCGTTCTGAATTGCTTGTGAAAAGAGGAAAAATTTACCAAAAAATCCTGCAAAAATAGGAATCCCTCCCATAGATAAAAGAGCTATGGATAAGACAATAGCCATTAATGGGTTTCGTTTGCCTAAACCGTCAAAACTAGATATAAGTTCATCTTCATTGTTTTTGCAAACTGCCATTAAAACTGTAAAAGCTGCAATACCGGCAACAGAATAGGCTGCTGCATAATAAAACAAGTTTGGACTGGCAGAACCCAGAGCCGTTAGCGCCATCATCATAAAACCAGCGTGTGAAATACCTGAATATGCTAAAAGACGCTTCATATTATCCTGACGGATAGCCATAATGTTTCCTACCGTTAATGTAATGATAGTAATAAAGATTAAAGCATTTATATAGCCTTCCGGCATTTGATGAAGCAGGTTAACACTTATTTTGTACAGTGTTGCCATGGCAGTAACTTTTACAAGGGTACTCATAATAGTCGTAGTAAGCGTAGGCGCTCCTTGATATACATCCGGTGCCCAAAAGTGAAAGGGAACCGCAGCTACTTTAAAAAGCATACCGATAATAATCATAGTTACCCCTAGCGCATACCACACAGGCAAAGAAGTACTGACAGCGATATTACTAATTTGAGCAATGTCAAATGAACCCGTTGCACCGTATATCAGTGCAATGCCAAACAGTACAATTCCCGAAGCGAACGAACCCAGTAAAAAATATTTCATAGCAGATTCATTGCTCTTGATGTTTTTTCTGTCTGCACCGCAAAGAATGTATAAAGTAATAGATAAAATTTCTAAACCTAAGAAAAACATAGCCATATTGCCAAAGCTAACCATACAGATAGCGCCCATAAGCAAAAACAGTTTTAAAGAAACGTAGTCGGCTATTTTAGTAAATTCGTTTTTATAGAAATCGCGACTCAATGCCACTATAAAAATAGTAAGTGCAATAAAAAGAGAGGAAAAAGCGATTGAAAAACGAGTAGAAACAAACATATTATTATAATAGGCTTCCACAACGTTTATATTGCACACCGTATAACCAAGTATTCCCAACAGCCCTATAATAGTCATAGGAATTACCATTTTGCGCAAATTGATAATTTCTGCTATAAGCACTAAAACCGCTAATACTCCAATTGCTATTAATGTATTCATTTGTGATATTTTGGAATTATGTTCATCAACTTCAAGGCTGAATCCCTTTTATATTTTATTACTTAATATATGAAACAATTTCTACGAGGCTTGGTGTAATCAAATCGGTTAATGGTTTTGGATAAATACCCAAAAATATTACACCTATTACGATTACTCCTAAAACAATTCTTTCTGTTTTGTCAATGTCTGCAAAAGGTTTGGGATTTGTTTCGCCCAACATGGTCTTTTGATACATTCTAAGCATGTAAAATGCTCCGAGAATGATGGTTGTCCCTCCAAATAATGCATACCATAGGTTGATCTGCGATAAACCATACAGCAAATTAAACTCCCCGATAAAGCTAAAGGTTCCTGGTAAACCAATAGAGGCAAATACCAGAATCATAAAAGCAGAAGCAAATTTTGGTGCTTGCTGACGGATACCTCCCATTTCATTGATTAAACGCGTATTATAGCGTTTGTATAAAATTTCTGCAGCAAAAAACAGTCCCACAATAACCAAACCGTGTGCAATCATCTGAAGAACTGCACCGCGCAATCCGTCTGCGGTAAGCGTATAAGCTCCGGCAGCAATTAATCCAACGTGAGCTAAAGATGAATAAGCAAGAAAACGCTTAATGTTTACTTGTTTTAAAGCAACGATTGAGCCATATATCACGCCTATAATACATAATACTAAAATAGTAGGCATTAGCTCTCTGGCTGCGTCAGACGTAATCGGTAACTGCCAGCGAATGATAGAATATAATCCCATTTTTAGCATAATTCCAGATAACAGCATTGTTCCTATTGTAGGAGCTTTTTCATAGGTTGATGCCTGCCATGTATGAAAAGGAAAAATAGGAATTTTAATAGCATAGGCTATAAAAAAAGCTAAAAATATCCAATATTGCTCTTTGCTTGATAAATTCACATTATACAAGTCATAAAGCATAAAACTTCCCGCTTTCTGATACAGATAAATAAACCCTACTAACATGAATAAAGATCCTGCAAAAGTATATATGAAAAATTTAAAGACGGTTTTTTTGCGTACTTCAAATGTGTCATTCCCCCACAACAGTGCAATAAAATATATTGGAATCAAAGCAAGTTCCCAGAAAATATAATATAAAAATCCATCCGATGCCAAAAACGTTCCGGTCATGGCAAAAGACATAAACATTACTAAGGCGTAAAAAACATTGCTTTTTTCAATGTGTTTTCCCCATGCCGAAAGAATAATAAGCGGTGTAAGCAGCGTATTTAAAAGTACGAGTGCCAATGCCAGACCATCCGCTTTTAAAGCGATGTGAATATTCGGATTGGTAATCCACTGTACAGAATAGTCTGTGTTAAAACCTGAGTTGTGCTGGCAGATTAAAATAAGGGTTTCTATAAAGGCAATCAGTGCAAATAGAAAAGCTATTTTTGCCGCTGGTTTTTTACCGGAAAAATAGGTTGCTAATGCACCAATCAATAACGTTAATAGTAGTATAGTTATGTTCATCTCTTAAATTAGCTTGCAATGAATAAATAATACAGTATAATGCAGACTCCAAAAACAAAAGCAAACAAATATAGACCAATGTTTCCGTTCTGCGCTTTTTTACCTTGTAATGACAGTCCATCGGCAATTTTACCCAATCCGAAAATAGTTTCGGATAAAGCAACTTCAACAACGTCTCTGAAAAACGTACCTAAAGCATAAATAGGCTTAACAATTATTTTCATATAGATTTCATCCACATAATATTTGTTGTACAATACCTTATGAAGTCCTGTAATCTGTTGGTCTTCCTGAGGAATGTCTCCTTTTTTGATGTATTTGCTATAAGCTATGCCAAATCCGATTAATGCTCCGATAACTGCTACTGCCATCAATACATATTCAGTAGTGCCAAAAGCATGATGATTATTGACGGCACTATTTAGAATTATAGGTTGAAGATAATTGTTTAACCAACTATTGCCTGGCAGGCTGATAACTCCGCCAACGACAGACAAAATACCCAATATCCATAGCGGAATAGTCATAGAAGCCGGGCTTTCGTGCAGGTGATTTTTTTGTTCTTGTGTTCCTCTGAAATTTTTAAAGAAAGTTAAAAATAATAAACGGAACATATAAAAAGCTGTCATAATAGAGGCTAATGAGCCTATAATATACAATGCAGGATTGTTGTGAAAAGCAGTCATCAGAATTTCATCTTTAGAGAAGAACCCTGAAAAGGGAGGAAATCCTGAAATTGCCAACGTAGCTAATAAAAAAGTAGCATAAGTAGCTTTCATAAATTTGTTTAAGCCACCCATTTTTCGCATATCCTGTTCACCGCCCATTGCGTGAATAACAGAACCAGAACCCAAAAACAGACAAGCTTTAAAGAAAGCATGTGTGATTACGTGAAAAACAGCTATTTCGTAAGCGCCGAATCCCACTGCCATAAACATTAGTCCGAGCTGTGAAACCGTAGAATAAGCGAGTACTTTTTTGATGTCGTTTTGAACCAATCCGATAGATGCTGCAAACAAAGAAGTAACCGCACCTACAATAGCAATAATATTCTGTATTTGTGGAGCAAGGTCAAAAACAAAATTCAGTCTTGTGATTAAGAAAATACCTGCCGTAACCATGGTTGCGGCGTGGATTAATGCTGATACAGGAGTAGGTCCTGCCATGGCATCCGGTAACCACGTGTAAAGCGGAATTTGAGCACTTTTTCCAACTGCACCTATAAATAATGCTAATGCAGCTACGCCAATCCAGGTATTAATCTGATGATTGGTTCCGTGCATGAGGGCTTCTTTAATCGTCATGTAATCTACAGACTGGAAAAGAAAAGCCAGGATAAATACGCCAACTAGAAAACCTAAGTCGCCAATACGGTTAACGATAAAAGCCTTTTTAGCAGCATCGTTATAAGATTGATTCTTATGCCAAAATCCGATTAGCAGATAGGAGCAAAGCCCAACTCCTTCCCAGCCGATGAAGGTGATTAACAAGTTGCTTCCCGTTACCAAAACAATCATAAAAAAGACGAAGAGGTTCAGGTATCCGAAGAATTTGCCATAATTTTCATCTCCTTTCATGTAGCTTGTAGAATACCAGTGAATCAGCGTACCGATACCTGTTACAAAAAGCAACCATAAAAGAGAAAGCTGATCCAATAAAAAACCAAAAGAAACTTTAAAGTTGGCAAAAGCCATCCATTCAAATAAATCTGATTGGATAGGTTGTTTTGTAGTATTTACCTGAAAAAAAGCAATTACCGTAACGATAAATGAAACTAAAACCGCCAAGGTTGCAATAATTCCTGAACCATTCCCTAATTTTTTTCCAAAGCAAATATTAAGCAAAGCGCCCAAAAGAGGCACTAATAATAAAAGTAAAATTACGTTTGTATCCATGCGGAATTATCCTTTTAAGTTTTTTAATTTATCAATATCAATCGAGCCAATATTTCTGTAAATAGTTACCAGAATAGCTAGCCCTACAGCAACTTCTGCAGCGGCGACAGCCATGGTAAAAAATACAAAAACCTGTCCTTGTGCATCCTGGTGATAAGTAGAAAAAGCCACTAATAGCATATTAGCTGAATTAAGCATGATTTCAATACACATAAACATGATAATGGCGTTTCGTCGGAACAATATACCAAATACTCCAATACAGAATAGGATAATTGATAAGTAGATGTATTTTTCAATACCGATTATTTCTATTACATTTTCCATAACTACGCTGTTTTTTCGGTTTTATCCTTTTTAGAAATTAAAACTGCACCAATCATTGCTAATAAAAGCAATACCGCAACCATTTCAAAAGGCAATACGTAATCGTTGAGCAAAACCTGGCCTAATACCTGAACCGATTGGAAATCGTTGCCATGGGTAGTATATTGCAGTTCATAAATTTCTGTTCCTCTCATTACTACCGATAATATAATTAGCCCCATTAAACAAAATGCCACGGTTGCCACTAATTTAGTAACAAAAGGCTTTTGTACTTCATTGCTGATATTCAGGTTCATCAACATGATGGTAAAAAGCATCAAAATCATAATTGCTCCTGAGTATACCATAATATGTACCATGCCCAAAAATTGAGAGTTTAACAGGATATAGTGCCCTGCCAAAGAAAAAAAGCTGACCACAAGCCACAGCGCACTGTGAATCGGATTTTTACTCAAAAGGGTTAAAGCTGCACTTCCGAGAGTGATAGTCGAAAGAATATAAAATAGAATATCTATCATAATTAAGCTTGATTCTGTTTAGTGTTTTGCAAAGCCATTTCCAAAGGCATGACTAATTTATCTTTTCCGTAAATAAAATTCTCTCTGTCAACGTCTGCCCTGGTAATCTGTTTGGATTTAGTAAGGTAGATAGCTTCTTTAGGACAAGCTTCTTCACATAAACCGCAAAAAATACAGCGAAGCATATTGATTTCGTATATTTCGGCATATTTTTCTTCTCTGTACAGATGCATTTCATTTGGTTTGCGCTCTGCCGCTTTCATCGTGATAGCTTCGGCAGGACAAGATAGAGCACACAAGCCACAGGCTGTACATCTTTCTCTTCCTTCATCATCTCTCATCAGCATATGCCTTCCTCTGTATACCGGACTAAAAGGCCGAACTTTTTCGGGGTATGATACTGTTACCTTTTTCTTAAACAAGTGACGAAGAGTAATCATCATCCCTTTTAAAATGGCTACCAGATAAATGCGTTCCGACCAAGAGAGTTTCTTGTTGGAAACCATTTTTTTTCTGCCTGACAGCGAATATGTATTTGTGTTTGTTGACATGTCCTTTATTATTTAGTGAGTAAAATAACAACGGCTGTAACTACTAAGTTGAGCAGCGCTAACGGGATTAATGATTTCCATCCTAAATTCATCAACTGATCGTATCTGAAACGAGGCAAAGTCCATCTTACCCACATATATACAAAAATGAAAAAACAGATTTTGGCAAACAATACAAAAATTCCAATGATGTTTGCTGTGTTTGCACCCCAATTTTCGGCTGCCCAGCCCATTCCCGGATAATTGTAAGCGCCAAAATATAATACGGAAATAATAGCAGACGAAATGAATAAATTGGCATATTCAGCAAAAAGATAGAATCCCATTTTCATCGAAGAATATTCCGTGTGAAAACCTCCTATCAATTCTTGCTCGCATTCAGCCAAATCAAACGGTGCTCTGTTGGTTTCTGCAAATGAACAAATTAAAAAGATAAGAAAACCAATCGGCTGATAAAATACATTCCAGTTCATACCACTTTGTTGGAGTGCTATTTCGCGCATACTCATGGTCTGTGTCATCAGCAGTAAACCGATTAAAGACAGTCCCATGGCAATTTCATAAGAAATCATTTGTGAAGCGGCTCTCATCCCGCTCATCAGCGAGTATTTGTTATTAGATGCCCATGCTCCTATCATAATCCCATATACGCCTACTGAAAGTACTGCCAATATATAAAGAAGTCCGACATTGATATCTGCTGCTTGCAACATAATATCCCTTCCAAAAAGGTGGAGCGTATCTCCCCATGGCATTACAGCACTCGTCATTAAGGCTAATGTCATGGCCAAAAAAGGACCGAATTTGAATAGAAATTTATTAGGTGTATTAGGTTCATATTCTTCTTTGGCAAATAGCTTTAAACCATCAGCCAAAGGTTGGAGTATTCCTCCTTTACCGGCACGGTTAGGACCAAGGCGGTCTTGTATCCACGCAGCAATCTTTCGTTCTGCCAGGGTGGCATACATCGCCATAAGCATTGTAATAGCAAATACGATTACAATAATGACAGCTTTATCGATAATAATTGTTTTGTCCATTCCTCTGTCGTTTTATTCTTTTGATTCGTGTTCCGTGTACGGAATATTTTTCATACTTATCTTGATACGGTCTTGTTCACGCCCTTCCAAGATGTGCTCTTCCGTTTTTATTACTACTTTGTCCAGTTTACGGGTATAATTGTTTTGATTGATAACTGAAAATTTTTCAAATTTTCTTGGACCTTCAATTACCCAATCCGTTGGCTCTTTGTGGTCAAAACGGCATTCGTTGCAGATAAACTCTTCTACCTCATGGAATTCATCTTTGCGGGCAGTAACCCGTTGAATTTCTTCTCCAAACATCCAAAGCGTAACTTTTCCCGAGCACTTTGTGCAGTTTCTGTGGGCGTTATAAGGTTTGTTAAACCACACGCGAGATTTGAAACGAAATGTTTTATCCGTTAAAGCACCAACCGGACAAACGTCAATCATATTGCCGGAAAATTCGTTGTCGATCGCATTGGAAATATATGTAGAAATCTGAGCGTGATCACCTCTTCCGCATACGCCATGAACGCGATCGTCTGTTAATTGTTCAGCTACTTTTACACAGCGGTAACACAAAATACAGCGATTCATGTGGAGCTGTATATTGTCGCCTATATTTTCCGGTTCAAAGGTTCTTTTGTCCTCTTTAAAGCGTTTTTGTGAGATCCCGTGCTGGAAAGACAAATTTTGTAAATCGCATTCTCCCGCCTGATCACAGACAGGACAGTCTAACGGGTGATTGATAAGCAAAAATTCAGTTACAGCTTTTCTTGCTTCCAATACGCGGTCAGAGGAAATGCTTTTTACTTCCATACCGTCCATAACACCGGTTTTGCAAGATGCCATGAGTTTGGGCATCGGGCGCGGATCGGCTTCGCTTCCTTTAGAAACTTCCACTAAGCAGGCACGACATTTTCCGCCTGTATCTTCCAGTTTTGAATAATAGCACATGGCTGGCGGAACGGATTCTCCGCCTATCATTCTCGCTGCTTGCAGAATCGTTGTTCCCGGTTCTACTTCTATTTCATGTCCGTCTATAGTAACTTTCATAAACTGTGCTTTATTAAAGTCAGGATTCTATTGAAATCTTGACAAATATTAATTAGTTATCAAATGTTTTATACTTTCAAAAGGCTCATTCACAAAGTGATCTCTGTTTTTTACTTTTTCAGGATATAAAACGTGATATTCAAATTCATCTCTAAAATGTCTGATAGCTGCTGCAACCGGCCATGCTGCTGCATCTCCTAAAGGACAAATGGTATTTCCTTCTATATTTTTTTGGATATCCCACAATAAATCAATGTCGTCCATTGTTCCTTGTCCGGTTTCTATGCGGTGTAAAACTTTTTCCAGCCACCCGGTTCCTTCTCGGCAAGGCGAACATTGCCCGCAACTTTCGTGTGCGTAAAATCTTGCAAAATTCCAAGTATTTCTAACGATACAAGCCGTGTCATTATATACAATAAACCCTCCGGATCCCATCATTGAGCCACTTTCAAATCCACCTTCAGCCAACGATTCATAAGTCATCATTCTGTCTTCGCCGTTTGCTGTTTTATAGATTAAATGTGCCGGTAAAACAGGAACGGAAGAACCTCCCGGAACCAATGCTTTGAGCGGACGGCTGTCCATCATTCCACCACAATATTCATCTGAATTGATGAACTCATCTACAGAAATTCCCAATTCAATTTCATATACTCCCGGTTTTTTTATGTGTCCTGAAGCAGAAATTAATTTGGTTCCGGTAGAACGACCAACGCCTAATTTGGCGTAATCAGCTCCGGAATTATTGACAATCCACGGCACGTTGGCAATGGATTCTACGTTGTTAACCACAGTGGGGTTGCCCCATAAACCGCTTACAGCCGGGAAAGGTGGTTTGATACGAGGGTTTCCTCGTTTTCCTTCTAATGACTCAATTAAAGCAGTTTCTTCTCCGCATATATAAGCCCCGGCTCCACAATGTACGTGCAAATCCAGAGAATAATCTGTGCCTAAAATATTTTTACCCAGCCAACCTGCGGCATAAGCTTCTTTAATGGCTCTTTCAAGTGTTTTAAACACCCACATATATTCTCCGCGAATATAGATGTAAGATAAATTGGCTCCTAAAGCATAACTGGATGTAATCATTCCTTCAATCAGCAAATGCGGAATGTATTCCATAAGGTAACGGTCTTTGAAAGTACCCGGTTCGGATTCATCCGCATTGCAAACCAAGTGTCTGGGTTTGCCTGATTTTTTGTCGATAAAGCTCCACTTTAATCCAACGGGAAATCCCGCTCCTCCGCGACCTCTTAATCCTGAAGCTTTAACTTCTTCGGTAATTTCGTCAGGAGTCATCGTTTTCAGGGCTTTTTCAACAGAAGTATAGCCGCCATGCTGACGATATACTTCGTATGATTTGATTCCCGGAACGTTTATCTTATCTAATAATATCTTTGTAGCCATAATACTATTTGTCGTGAAGAATTATATTTCCTGCTTTACAATCTTCTATAATTTGATCTATTTTTTCTTTGGTAAGATGTTCTTTATAAAAATCACCCAATTGCATCATAGGTGCATATCCGCAGGCACCTAAACACTGTACACCTGCTACAGAAAATAATCCATCAGCTGTTGTACCTCCGGGTTTGATTCCCAATTTTTCGCAGGCATATTCCATCATATCGTCTGCACCTCTTAAACCGCAACAAGAAGTCAAACAAAATTCAAACATATATTTTCCCATCGGTTTTTGGTTGTACATCGTATAAAATGTAACAACTTCATAAACTTCTATCGGTTTAATCTCTAAAATTTCAGCAACCTTATCCATCAATTCTGTACTCAGCCAATTGTCGTGTGCATCCTGAACTTCATGTAAAACAGGCAGTAAAGCTGATTTTTTCTTATCTGACGGATAGTGGCTCAGCAGTTCATCGATGCGTTGCTGTAATTCCGGTGTTATATTAATATCTTGTTTGTATTTGTTTGTTTCCATGATTTAAGCGTCTAATTCTCCGGCAATAATGTTTAAACTTGAAAGTGTGATAATAGCATCAGACAACATTGAACCCCTTACTATATCATTATAAGCCTGATAAATAATAAAACAAGGTCTTCTAAAATGAAGTCTGTACGGTGTTCGGCTGCCATCTGTAATCAGATAAAAACCTAATTCTCCATTACCGGCTTCAACAGGATGATACACTTCTGTTACCGGAACGGGAACTTCTCCCATCACGATTTTGAAGTGGTAAATCAAAGCTTCCATATTGGTATAAACATCCTCTTTTGGAGGAAGGTAATAATCGGGTACATCGGCGTGAAAAGGACCTTCCGGCATTTTGTCAAGAGCCTGTCTGATAATTTTTAAACTTTCATATACTTCCGCATTGCGCACACAAAAGCGATCGTAGCAGTCTCCGTTGGTTCCTACCGGAATATCGAATTCAAAATCTTCATAAGAGCAGTAGGGATTGGCTACCCTAACATCATAATCCACACCGGCAGCTCTTAAATTAGGACCGGTAAATCCGAAGTTAATGGCTTCTTCTGCTGAAATTCCGCCTACGCCAATGGTTCTGTCCATAAAAATTCGGTTTCGCGTAAGCAGGTTTTCAAATTCTTCCCATATTGCAGGAAATTCTTCTAAAAACTCGTTTAATTTTTTAAATGCAGTTGGGCTCCATTCTCTTTCAAACCCTCCGATTCTTCCCATATTGGTTGTCAGTCGGGCACCACATATTTCTTCAAAGATTTCGTATATCTTTTCGCGATATTGAAATACGTATAAAAAGCCGGTTAAAGCACCCGTATCAACTCCCATTACTGAACTACAGATAATATGGTCAGCTATACGGGCAAGTTCCATTACAATAACGCGCATATACTGTACACGCTTAGGGATTTCTATACCCAATGCTTTTTCTACTGTCATCCACCATGCGGTATTATTGATAGGGGAAGAACAGTAGTTTAACCGGTCGGTAAGTACATTGATCTGATAAAAAGGTCTGTTTTCGGCAATTTTTTCAAAAGCACGGTGGATATAGCCAACCGTTCCTTCTCCGTCAATTATTTTTTCTCCGTCCAGCAATATGATATTTTGAAAGATACCGTGAGTGGCAGGATGGGTAGGTCCCAGATTCAGAATTTGCAACTCTGTTCCGTCTTCTTTGAATTTTTCTTCTATTAACTTAGCGTATCGCTCTTCTGGTGGTAACAATAAGTCCGACATAATCTTTGCATTTAATCATTTAACTATTGTGAACGGTTCTTCCAAAGAATCTGTCATCTTTATCTGTGCGTCCCGAATCTTCTAAAGGAAATTCTTTTCTCAACGGAAAGGAAACCATTTCGTCCATGTTTAAAATTCGCTTTAGCTGAGGATGATTTTTAAATTTTATCCCGTAAAAATCGTATGTTTCGCGTTCTTGCCAATTAGCACTTTTAAATAAATCTGTCATGGAGTCAACAACAGGATTTTTAGCATTTAAATAAGTTTTTATGCGTATTCTTACATTGTCAATCCAGTTGTGCATGTGATAAACAACAGCAAATTGCCTGTCTTCTTCCGAATCAGGATAATGAACTCCGCATACATCCGTCAAAAAGTTAAAATTCAGAGTTAAATCTTCTTTTAAAAATTTCACTACGTCGTGAATGCTGTCCGGTGCCACTTCAAAAACAAGCATATTGTGCTGCTCGTGAAACTCTGAAACCGACATTCCAAAGTTACTGATTAAAGATTTTTGTATAGTGCTATTATCTAATGACATAATTACTTAATGTTATAAGATTTCAGTAGTTCATCGTATTCTTTGGTTCCTCGTTTGTTAACCGATTCGGATTTAACAATTTCCTGCAGCCTCAACACTCCGTCCAATATTTGTTCGGGTCTTGGCGGACATCCCGGAACATAAACATCTACCGGAATTACTTTATCAATACCTTGTAAAACGGAATAAGTATCAAAAATTCCGCCTGATGAAGCACAGGCTCCAACGGCAATTACCCATTTTGGCTCTGCCATCTGTTCGTAAACCTGTCTTAATATAGGTGCCATTTTTTTAGAAATGGTTCCCATAACCATCAGCATATCTGCTTGGCGGGGAGAAAAACTCATTCTTTCTGATCCAAACCGGGCAATGTCATACGTGGCCGCCATGGTTGCCATAAACTCAATACCACAACAAGATGTTGCAAAAGGTAAAGGCCACATAGAGTTGGCTCGTGCTAATCCTACAACTGAACTCAGTTTGGTTGCGAAAAAACCTTCACCTACATATCCTTCAGGAGCATCAGTCATTGTATATTTTTTATCACTCATTGTTTTCTCTTTTTAGTCCCATTCTAACCCTTTTTTCTTAAATTCATATAGCAATCCTATCAAGAGCAAAAATAAAAAGATTCCCATTTTTGCGAAGCCATCCCATCCTAGTGCTTGAAAGTTCACTGCCCATGGATACATAAACACTACTTCTACATCAAAAAGCACAAATAAAATAGCTACTAAAAAATATTTTACATTGAAAGGGATACGGGCATTTCCGATAGATTCAATACCACACTCCCAGCTGCTGTCTTTTATTTTTGACTTTCTTCTTGGTCCAAGTTTTCCTGATACCCAAACGGTTACGGAAACAAATCCTGCTGCAAAAAGGATCTGCATTAAAATGGGGATAAAATCAAGTTGATTCGGTTGCATATGCCTAAAGAGTATTTGCGTTAATACATTTTACAAATATACTGTGACTACATGTCATTACAAAGTTTTGATGATATTGGAGTTGAGGCAAAGGGGTATATTTATAAAATATATATTTAGACTAATTATAAATAACGTGAATAGATGAAAAAATCGCTTTCCGGGTGAGGGAAAGCGATTGATGAGTAATCGAAAATTTATATCGAAAATTAATCTTCTATCACTGTAACTTCTGTGGCAATTACTCCTTTTTTGCCATTTTCTTCAACGTATGAAACGCGATTTCCTTTTTCGATGTTTTTGGTTTTTAATCCTGTAATGTGAACAAAGATATCTTCTTGTGTTTGTTCATTGGTAATAAAACCGAAACCTTTGTCTTCGTTGAAGAACTTAATTGTGCCTACTTGCATTGTAAAAAATAAAAATAAAATTATGGGACTAAGATATACTTTTTATTTTAAGTGACACTTTTTTTTCAAAAAAAATGTATTGCGGATTTTTGTATATAGCTTGTAGTCTTAAAAATTTAAATATTTTACAGTGTTTTTATTTTTTGAAGGTACTTGTTGATATACTGGCTGTCAAATTCTTTTACAGATAAAAAACCTTCGTTATTTTCTTCATTGGTTGTTCCTCTGGATAAATAATAGGTTTTTCCGTTAAATATAAAAAGTTCGTTTAAGTCTAAAAATTCGTCAAATTCCCTGTCTATATTGATAACACTGGTAGCGCCGTCCTTTAGTTCCAATGTCGCTAAGCCGGAATAAGTTACTTTGCGCGCTTTATCGGCGGGTAGTCTTATGCGCCAATTCAGTGTGTTATCTGCTACAATTTGCGGTTTGGTTCTTGTGTCACCGATAATGCGGTACATTTTTCCTTCGTAGAGCAAATCGTCTATCATATAATAGTTGTCGTAAGATGATGCGTCTAATATTTTGTCAATGCTTTTTTTGTTCGCTTTTTGAGTGGCTACAAAATAGGTAGCAAACGCTCTGATATTGGTGCTGTCTTTTTTGTATGCTCTTGTGATGCTAAAGGTGGCGTAATATTGATTATTCCAATAGGTAATTGAATAGAGTTTTACCATATTTTGGAGAAAATTTTGAGTGAGTTTTTTACTTTCTTCAAGGGATAATCCGTCGTCGCCTAACCCCGGAAGGTCAAACAATTTTTTTAGATTGCTGACGGTTGGTGTGTAATATTTGCTTTGGATTACGGTAAAAGAATCCTGTTTTTGCTCCAGTTCCAATAAAAGAGCGGTGTCCATTTTGTTGTCAAAGACCAGTAATTGATTGTCGGGTAATGGAGTTGGGATGATATACGGCATATCACTCATTAGAGAGTCTTGTGTTAAAATATATTTTTTATCCTTAAAGCTGTTAAAAAACTCCTGCCGATCTTCGGCATTTTTCAGCTTGATACGGATGTCTTTTTCATTTCCATAAATCATGTTGGCGGTATCTATATAATAGATACCGGAGCGTGAGTTGAGGTATTTTGAAAAACTTCTTTGTTGTAATACAGATTGTATTTAAAATTAATAGCATTTCCCAGCGTTTTTTTGGTATAAGCTATATTGTCTGTAAAGATATTTACGGTGTAAGATTTTTTGTCTGGTGTGTTTTTGATATAGCTGTACAGCATCGGGATACAGTTGTCGCAATCATAAATAGATAATAGAACATTAAGGCTTTCTGGTTGGTCTTCTTCAAAGTGATTTTTTAGGTCTGTATTGCTTTTTAAATATAAATCAATAGCATTGTAATCCTGTGCGAATATTGGGAAAATTCCAAAAAGAATAAAAAAGTATAATAGTTTTTTCATGGCAATTAAATTTGAATTTTATGAGGATGAAAGAAAGCTTTTCTATTTTTGATAAATAAAGAATGTTTAAGGAAGCTTTCTAAAATCTCTTTTGTTGAACTGCAAACAAGTTATGAAAAAATAATAATTATTTCTAATATCAAGGAAATAAGATTAAAAAATGCTTAAATTGTATATCTTTTTAAAATGAAAAAGCTGCCTTTTAAGGCAGCTTTAGCTATATAATTTGATGAGATTTATTCTTCCTCAATGGGCTTCATGACAAAGGTGTCCATAAATGCAGTGGTGTAATTTCCGGCAACATAATTAGGATCATCCATTAGCTGTCTGTGGAAAGGTATTGTTGTTTTAATGCCTTCAATCACAAACTCATCCAAGGCACGTTTCATTTTATTGATAGCTTCTTCTCTGGTTTGAGCTGTAGTAATCAGCTTGGCTATCATAGAATCGTAGTTGGGCGGAATAGTGTATCCTGAATATACATGGGTGTCTAAGCGTACGCCGTGTCCTCCGGGAGCGTGTAATGTGGTGATTCTGCCCGGTGAAGGTCTGAAGTCGTTAAAAGGATCTTCTGCGTTGATACGGCATTCGATAGAATGTAGTTTTGGCGTATAGTTTTTACCTGAAATAGGAGTTCCGGCAGCTACTAATATTTGTTCTCTGATTAAATCGTAGTCAATTACCTGCTCTGTAATCGGGTGTTCTACCTGAATACGGGTGTTCATTTCCATAAAATAGAAATTACGATCTTTGTCAACTAAAAATTCAATGGTTCCCGCGCCTTCATATTTGATGTATTCTGCGGCTTTTACAGCAGCTTTTCCCATTTTGTCTCTTAATTCATCTGTCATGAATGGAGAAGGGGTTTCTTCAGTCAGTTTTTGATGCCGTCTTTGAATAGAGCAATCGCGTTCTGACAGGTGACATGCCTTGCCGTAAGCGTCTCCTACTACCTGGATTTCGATATGACGCGGATCAACAATTAGTTTTTCCATATACATTCCGTCATTCCCGAAAGCAGCAGCAGCTTCCTGACGTGCACTTTCCCATGCTTTTGCCAGCTCTTCTTCTTTAAAAATCTCTCGCATTCCTTTTCCACCACCACCTGCGGTAGCTTTCATCATTACGGGATAGCCGATCTGTTTAGCTGTTTTTTTAGCATGTTCAAGCGATTCTAATAAACCGTCTGATCCGGGAACAGTAGGAACACCTGCTTTTTTCATAGTTTCTTTAGCGGTGGCTTTATCTCCCATTTTTTCAATCATTTCGGGAGAGGCACCGATAAATTTAACACCGTGTTCTTGACAGATTTTTGAAAATTTAGCATTTTCGGACAAAAATCCATACCCCGGATGAATAGCATCCGCATTTGTAATTTCGGCAGCGGCAATAATATTTGAAATTTTCAGATAAGATTGGCTGCTGGGAGCTGGACCAATACAAACAGCTTCATCTGCAAAACGAACGTGCAAGCTGTCTGCGTCGGCTGTTGAATATACAGCTACTGTTTTTATTCCCATTTCTCTGCATGTTCTGATAACACGAAGAGCTATTTCGCCTCGGTTGGCTATTAATATTTTTTTAAACATCTCTGGAAATTTTAAGTTTAACTTTAAGTTAATCTTCCCTTTTTAGAGGGAGATTGTGGAATAATATTTAAAATTTCTTAAGACGGATCTACCAGGAATAATGGCTGATCAAATTCTACAGGAGATGAATCATCTACTAAAACTTTGACAATTTTACCTGAAATATCGGATTCAATTTCGTTAAAAAGTTTCATGGCTTCAATCACACATACTACATCGCCTGCTTTGATGGTCTTGCCTACTTCGGCAAAAGCTTCTTTGTCCGGAGCTGGTTTTCTGTAAAAAGTTCCGATGATCGGAGATTTTATTGTAACATATTTTGAAGAATCATCATCTGTTTTAGGGGTTTCCGTCGCAGTTGGAGCAGCAGGACTTGTTGGTTGTGCCGCTGCGGCTTGCGGTAAAGCAGAAGTTACCGGTACTTGTTGAATGTAAGTTGTTTCAGTATTTCCTGCGTCAGTCGTTTTAATGGTGATTTTAAAATCATCCATTTCTAATTTTACTTCTGTAGCTCCTGATTTAGCTACGAATTTAATTAAATTTTGAATTTCTTTAATGTCCATACCTGAATTGTGATATTGGTTAGTTTTATTCTTTAGTATAAGCCCACTTTAAATACATGGCTCCCCATGTGAATCCTCCCCCAAAAGTAGCGAAAATTATATTGTCGCCTTTTTTAAGTTGTTTTTCAAAGTCACAAAGTAAGAGGGGAAGTGTAGCGGAAGTGGTGTTTCCGTATTTTTCTATATTCATCAATACTTTTGAATCGTCTAATCCCATTCTGTGGGCAGTGGCATCGATGATGCGTTTGTTTGCCTGATGAGCTGCCAGCCAGTCAACATCTTGATGAGAAAGATTGTTGCGCTGCATAATTTTTTCGCTTACATCAGCCATGTTGGATACAGCATATTTGAAAACGGTTTTTCCGTCCTGAAATACAAAATGCTGTTTATTAGCAACCGTTTCTGCAGTAGGAGGGAGAATTGAGCCTCCGGCATCTATTTTTAGAAATTCTCTTCCAATTCCGTCGCTTCTTAAGTACTCGTCTTGAACTCCTAATCCTTCAGAATTTGGCTCAAAAAGAACAGCTCCGGCACCATCGCCGAAAATAATACATGTTGCTCTGTCTTCGTAGTCAATAATGGAAGACATTTTATCGGCTCCGATTAATAATACTTTTTTGTACTTTCCTGATTCAATATAGGAAGAGGCTACAGACATACCGTATAAAAAGCTGGAACAAGCAGCTTGAAGGTCAAAGGAAAATGCGTTTGTTGCTCCGATTTGTGTGGCTACATATACTCCTGTTGAGGCAACAGGCATGTCTGGTGTAGCTGTAGCTAAAACAATTAAATCAATTTCTTTAGGATCTGTGCCTGATTTTTGCAAAAGATCTTCGGCAGCTTTAATTGCCAAGTAAGAAGTTCCTTTCCCCGGATTTTTAAGAATTCGTCTTTCTTTAATTCCGGTTCTTGTAGTAATCCATTCGTCGTTTGTGTCAACCATTTTTTCAAGATCAGCATTTGTGAGCTTGTCTTCTGGTAGATAACAGCCAACGGCGGTAATGGCTGCGTTTATTTTTGTCATAATGGTATTGCTTTGCTTTGTAAAAACATTCCAAAAAGAAGCGAAAATTACAAAAAAAAAAACAATTAATATTGATTTTGATTTATAAAGTCACTTCGGGTCGTTTTTATTTACAAAAAAAAACTCTCACACATTGTGAGAGTTTTTGTAATTTTTTAAAGATTATGCCTCTACTTCAGTGGTTTTGTCAATTACAACTTGTCCTCTGTAGTAAAGTTTTCCTTCATGCCAGTAAGCTCTGTGGAATAGGTGAGCTTCTCCGGTAACAGGACATGTTGCAATAGTAGGGGCAACAGCTTTGTAATGTGTTCTTCTTTTATCTCTTCTTGTTTTCGAGGTCTTTCTCTTAGGATGTGCCATTTTACTATATTATTTATCCGTTAATAGTTTTTTTAATTCTGCCCATCTCGGGTCTATTTCTTCATCGTTATTATTTGTATCGTCGTCTTCTGTTTCAGGTTTTTCATCACTATTATTGTTGTAACCTAGAAAATCTAATGCCTCAGAGTCCAGAGTTCCGTCCAGAACGCCGGGATGTACTCTTTTTTGAGGGATAGATAAAACAATCATTTCATAAATATATTGCGAAACGTCTATTTGGTGTTCGGTAAACGGAATAACCAAAACTTCATCATGGTCATCGTTAAACTCTTCGCCAAATTTCACAATCAGATTTAGATGGCCTTCAATAGGTAAGTCAAAATCTTGATTGGTGACATCGCAAGCGGTATTTATAATGCCTTTACTCGTTAAATTGAGTTCTAGCAGGCTTGTTTTTTTATTTAAAAGAACGCTGATGTCGGCATTTATATGATTAAAATCTTCGTAGTCGTAATCTTTAAAAAAGATGTCATCTACTTGAAATTCAAATCTATGCTCTCCGTTTTTTAATCCTGAAAAAGGAATTAAAAAGTCTCTTTTGTTATTCATGATCAACATGATTTGAGCGTGCAAAGATAAAAAAATATTATTATTGCAAGCTAATTATCGCTTTTTTTTGTACTTAAATCTTTTTCTTGTAGCTGTAAAGGGTTTTGTGAGGCTTCTGCATTATATTGTCTGTTTTTAAAAATATCTAAAGCAGCAAAGATGGCTTCTCTGAATGAAGAAGGGTCAGCGAGTCCTTTTCCGGCAATGTCATAGGCAGTGCCGTGGTCGGGTGATGTACGTATTTTGTTTAATCCGGCGGTGTAATTTACGCCTTGTCCAAAGGAAAGTGCTTTGAAGGGAGCTAAGCCCTGATCGTGATAACAAGCTATGACGGCATCAAAATGTTTGTATGTTTCGGATCCGAAAAAACCATCGGCAGGAAAAGGTCCGGAAATTAAAATGCCTTCTTCATTGAGTTTTTGGACGGCAGGTTTGATAATTTCTATTTCTTCTGTACCGATTACTCCGTCATCGCCGGCATGGGGATTTAATCCTAGAATGGCGATTCGGGGTTTTAAAATATTAAAGTCTTGTATTAGGGCTTTGTTTAGTGTTTTTGTTTTTCTCTTTATTAAATCAATTGTAATGTTTTGAGCTACTTCTTTTAATGGAAGGTGGTCGGTAAGCAGTCCTACTTTTAATTCGTCACTCATTAAAAGCATAAGAGCATCTCCTTCTAACTGTTCATTTAAATAATCTGTGTGTCCGGGATATTTAAAGCCGTCATCTTGGCTGTTGTATTTATTAATAGGGGCAGTTACTAATACATCAATTTCTCCATTTTTTAAAGCTTCGGTGGCAGCAACGAATGATTTAATAGCATATTTTCCGATAAGGGGATCGTTTTCGCCGTAATTTATGTTTAAACTTTCTTTCCAAACGTTGTAAACGTTCACTTTTTCGATTATGACCTGAGATAGGCGGTCTATTCCTTGATAATTTGTGCTGCTTTCAATTGCTTTTTTTGCATAGGACAGAGGTTTAGGGTTTCCGAAAATAATGGGAGTGCATATTTCGAGCATTCTGCTGTCTTCAAAACACTTTAGTATTATTTCGCATCCTATGCCATTTAAATCACCTATTGAAATACCTACTTTAATATTTTCTTCTTTCTGGCTCATAATTGTCCTGTAAATTATTACTACTTTTGAAAGCAAATTTAATAAAAATAAATTGAAATATGTTTACGGGAATTGTTGAGGATATTGGTGTTATTCAAAAAATAGAAAAAGAACAGGCTAATCTGCACCTGACTGTAAAATGTGGTTTTGTGCCGGAATTGAAGGTGGATCAAAGCGTTTTGCATAACGGTATTTGTTTGACAGTGGTTGCTTTGCAGGGCGATTCATATACGGTTACGGCAATCCGAGAAACTATAGAGGTTACTACTATTGGAAATTGGAAAGTAGGGCAATCTGTCAATCTTGAGAGAGGAATGCTGCTCAATGGACGTTTAGACGGACATATTGTTCAGGGGCATGTAGATTTTATAGGAAAATGTGTTTCTATTGAAGAAGCAGAAGGGAGTACGTATTATGGATTTGAGTTTAAAAAAGATACGCAAAATACAACGATTGAAAAAGGCTCTATTACAGTTGATGGTGTTAGTCTGACAGTTGTTGATTCCGGAATAAACACTTTCAAGGTGGCTATTATTCCTTATACTAAGGAACATACTGTCTTTAAAACCTATCAAGTAGGAAGTTTGGTTAATTTAGAATTTGATGTTATTGGTAAATACGTGTCCAAGTTAATGCGGTTAGGTAAAGTTTAGAAAACTTTTTAATGAAAAGTAAAAGATTGTCAATGAATTGGAAAAATACACTAATTTTGCGCTTGTAAAATGTGGACATGAAAATAAATCTGCAGAATAAAAACTTTGCTGCTATGACGGATGAAGAATTGGTTCAATTCATTGTCCATAGCGGAAATACAAGTTTGTTTGGTATACTTTATGATAGGTATGGGCAAAAAGTTTATACGAAATGTTTAGGTTTTGCAGAGTCAAGAGATGTGGCAGAAGATCTGACTCAGGATATATTTGTAAAGCTATATTTGAATTTAAAAAATTTTAGAGGAGAGTCTAAGTTTTCTACCTGGTTGTATTCTTTTGCATATAATCACTGTGTAAATTATTCAAAAACAGTTTTGAGGCGACGCAGAAATGAAGAAAGTATAAATGAAGAATTCGTGTATGATGAAGCGATGGAAGAAGAGATATCTGACGAAGAAATTTTTTCTCTTGCCGTAGGAAAACTTCAGCAGTCACTACAAAAGATAGATCCTGAAGATAAAATTATTTTGTTGATGAAATATCAGGATGATAAATCGATAAAAGAAATAGCTTTAATGCTGGAATTGGGAGAAAGTGCTGTGAAAATGCGATTACACAGGGCAAAGAGAAAAATAGTGGAAATATATAACTCATTGTAATGATGGATAATCCTTTTAAAAAAATATTAGCAGATGAAAAATTGCCGGAATACCTGAAGGGTAGGGTGATTGATAATCTCAATTTTATAAAGTTATCCCTGGATGTATCTGAGTTATATACTGTAAAAGTGCCTGAAGTTTTAGGTAGTTTTCTTGGAGAAGTGGATAAGGAGAAAGAAAAAGAATTGATTGATAAATTAAAAAATAAAAAAGACGATGGAGTTATATAATTTTGAATATCCAAGTCAGATGATAAATTCAGTGATGGGATCTTTGGTAAAAGGAGTCTTTGGTTTTCTGCTGTTAGTTGGATATGTTTTGCTGTGTTGGCTGGTGATTAAATTCCTGACTTATTTGCTGAAAAAAATATTTAAATTCATTCGATTGGAAAAAATCCAAAAGCTAATCAATGAAAATGAATTTTTGAGTAAGTTGAACTTTACCATACGTGTAGAAGGAATCCTGATCTTTTTTGTAAAAGTCTTTATTGTTTTTTTGATGCTGCTGATAGGAGCTGAACTTTTTGGACTTGAAGTTGTTTCTAGTGAGATTGGGAATTTAATGATGTATATACCGAAGATATTTGTGGCACTTCTTATTTTTGTAGGAGGGTTATATTTTGCTTCCTGGATTAAAAAGATTGTGATTGAAGTGTTGAAAAATATTGACTTTGGCGGTGCGCGAATGATCGGGAATATATTATTTTATTTGATTCTTGTTTTTGTTATCATTACAACTTTGAATCAGATGGGGATTGATACCTCTGTGATTACTAATAATATATCAATTATAGTAGGGGCGTTGTTATTTACGCTTGCTTTGTCTATGGGATTGGGTGCAAAAGATATTGTTACCCGCTTGTTGTATTCTTTTTATGCCAGAAAGAACTTAGAAATCGGGCAATTTATCCGAATAGATAATAGTATTGAAGGATATGTTATTTCTATTGATAATATTTATTTGTGCTTGTTGGTGGACGGTAAAAAGAATTATCTTCCTATACAGAAAGTTTCGGAAAGTCATATTGAAATTATAAAGTAGTTTCAGGGTTTTAGGAAATAAAAAAGAGGCTATTTATATTAAAAAACAGCCTCTTTTTTTGTTCTATTAAAGTTTAATTATCAATCTTAAAAGTAAGAACAGAAGTAGAGGAGTGATTTACTAAATCCTCACTGATGCTTCCGTTAAAGAAGTGTGAGATTCCTTTTCTTCCATGTGTGGCAATGCCGATGAGGTCTGCATTTATTCTATCTGAAAAATTTAGGATTCCTTTCTCTATGTTGATGTCATTATAAATACTTAAGTCGTATTCTTTATCGGTTATATCTTGTAAAAAGTCCTGTAAAAGCTCTTCGGCAACATGAGTGGCTTTAAAGTTGTTGGGTGTGTTAACCATTAACAAATGAAGTTTTGATCCAAATACTTTATTAAAAGCCAGTGCTTTTTTAAAAGGTTCTTTCATGTTTTCTGAAAAGTCAGAAGCAAAGACAAAATCACTGATTTTAAAGTCTTCTACTTCTCCCTTTATTACTAAAACAGGAATGTTGGAGGTTCGAACTACCTTTTCAGTATTTGATCCGATAAAATATTCTTTAAACCCGCTTGCTCCATGTGATCCCATAACTATTAAATCAACGTTGTTGTTTTCGGCTGATTTAGTAACGCCTAAAGAAGTGCGATCAAGAATTAGGCTTGTAGAAACGGTTAGTCCTTGGAAAATAGGATCTAAAGCGAGGTTGTTTAGTTTTTCTTCTGCTGCGTTTTTAAAAAACATAACCTGAGGCGCAGGAGTTCCTTTGTTTACGCTGTCGCTCCCTTCCTGAGGAAGGTCAAGAATGTGCAGTAAAATAATTTCGGCACCTTCTTTTTTAGCAAGTTTAATTCCTACTCTGATTGCGTTAAATGCCTGATTTGAAAAATCAGTTGGAATGAGTATTTTTTTCATATTCAAGTATTGATTGATTTCTTATTTTTTCAGCTGTAATTTAATTAAGTTATAAAAATAAGAATATAATTATCAATACACAAAAGTTTTATTTGTATAAAAAAAGTAATATATTTGCAAAGTTATTTATTAAAAAAGACTAAATAATGAGGGGACAGAGTCCCCTCTTTTTATAGGATATGACGTTTAAGGATAGAGTAAAAGAGTTGATTAATAAAGCGTTAGATGATTGTTCTTATTTGTTTTTGATAGATTTTTCTATATCACCGGATAATAAAATAACTGTTATTATTGATGGAGATAAAGGTGTAACTTTGCAAGATTGTATTGATGTAAGCAGAGCTATTGAACACAATTTAGATAGAGAAGAGCAGGATTTTTCGTTAGAAGTAGCCTCTGCCGGAGCAACAGCGCCGCTAAAACAGCTTCGCCAATATCATAAAAATATAGGTAGAAAGCTGAATGTGGTTACTATAGAACAACAAAAAATTGAAGCAACTTTAGAAGAAGTGCGAGACGGAGAGATTGTACTTAGGTGGAAAGCTAGAGAGCCCAAGCCTGTAGGTAAAGGAAAAGTAACCGTTGAAAAAGAAGCGGTTATCGCATTTGAAAAGATAAAAGAGGCTAATGTTATAATTTCATTTTAAAAAAAAGTATTACATGGAGAATAGCGGTTTAATTGAATCATTCTCAGAGTTTCAAGAATTAAAAGATATAGACAGAGTTACCTTGATGGCTATTTTGGAAGATGTGTTTAGAAATGCATTGAAGAAAAAATATGGAGCAGATGATAACTTTGATATTATTGTTAATCCGGATAAAGGAGATTTTCAGGTTTTTAGAAACAGAGTGGTTGTGGATGATGGAGAAGTAGAAGATGATAATTATGAGATTTCTTTGACAGATGCTCGAAAGATTGAAGCGGATTTTGAAGTAGGAGAAGAAGTTTCAGAAGAAGTTAAATTGGAAGATATTGGAAGACGAGCAGTACTTGCTTTGCGCCAGTATCTGAATTCTAAAGTAACAGAACACGATAATGCTACCCTGTACAAGCATTTTAGAGAAGTGATAGGGGAGATTTATACAGCAGAAGTGCATCATATCCGCCCAAAAGTCGTAATTTTGATGGACGAAGAGGGCAATGAAATTGTATTGCCGAAAGAAAAACAGATTCCTTCAGATTTTTTTAGAAAAGGAGATACAGTAAAAGGAGTAATAGAGGCGGTTGAATTAAAAGGATCCAAACCGCAGATTATTATGTCCAGAACATCTGTTCAGTTTTTGGAAAGATTGCTGGAGCAAGAAATTCCGGAAATTGCGGAAGGACTTATTACAGTTAAAAAAGTAGTACGTATTCCGGGAGAAAAAGCGAAAATAGCTGTGGATTCTTATGATGAGCGCATTGATCCGGTCGGTGCATGTGTGGGAATGAAGGGATCGAGAATTCACGGAATTGTAAGAGAATTAGGGAATGAAAATATAGATGTAATCCATTATACGGCCAATACAGAATTATTTGTAAAAAGAGCGTTAGCTCCGGCAAAAGTAAATAAGGTTGTTTTGGATGATGCAGCTAAAAAGGCAAATGTATATTTAGATTTGGAAGAAGTTTCTCGCGCCATCGGTAGAGGAGGTCAGAATATCAAATTAGCAGGAATGCTTACAGGATTTGATATTGATGTGATGAGAGAACTTAATTCAGAAGATGACGACGTGGAATTGTCAGAATTTAAGGATGAAATTGACGAGTGGGTAATTGAAGAATTTGCCAAAATAGGCTTAGATACAGCCAAAAGTGTGTTAAATCTTAGTGTGGACGAATTAATTAAGAGAACCGATCTTGAAGAAGAAACAATAGAAGATGTATTGAGAATTCTGAGAGAGGAGTTTGAAGACTAGTCCTGCAAACACGGAGAACGCACAACACAAATAAATACACTAAAAAGATAATATGTCTGAAGAAAGAGCAATAAGAATAAATAAAGTTTTAAGGGAATTAAATATTTCTCTCGACAGAGCCGTAGACTTTTTGAAAGGCAAAGGATTTGAAATCGATGCAACTCCAAATGCTAAAATTTCTCAAGAAGAGTATAGTGTTCTGTGCAAACAATTTTCTGCTGACAGAGGGAAAAAAGAAGCTTCTATTGAAGTAAGCGAAGAGAAAAAGAAAGAGAAAGAAGCGCTGAAACAAGAGCGCGAGCGAGAATTGGAAGAAAAGAGAAAACAAGAAGAAAAAGCTCGAATCAAAAGAGAACAAGAAATTATCAGAGCAAAAGCAGAAGAAGCTGTTGCAATCAAAACCGTTGGTAAAATAGAGCTTGAACCAAAACCCAAAACTAAAGCATCTTCAGACGATTCTCAAACAGAAAACAAAAAAGAGGTATTAAAGGAGCCCGAAGCACTTAAACAAGAAGTAGTAAAGGAATCGATTAAAGTCTCTGAACCTAAGGCAGAAGTAAAAAAAGAAATTGTTGAAACAGATGCTAAACCTGTATCTGCCGAAACAAACACTAATAAGAAAGTGGAAGCAAAACAGGAAGTTGAAAAGCCAAAACAACAAGAAGTTGTAAAGGAAAAACAAGAAGAATCTTCAGCTAAAAAACAGGATAAACCAGAAGCTAAAAAAGAAGAAAAAGAGACGAAAGCAGAGGAAGCTAAAGGAGAACCTAAATTAGGAGATGAGATTATAAAAACACAATACCAGAAGCTTACAGGGGCAACTTTTACAGGGCAAAAAATTGATTTGTCTCAATTTGAAAAACCCAAAAAGAAAAAAGAAGACCACAAAAAAGGGAACAATGCCACTGCTTCAGGGAATAATAAAAAAGAAGGATCTCAGGGAGCCGGAAAAAACAAAAGAAAACGCATTGCAAAACCTTCCACTCAAGAAGGAACAAATAATGCTGGTGCTACCGGAGGAAATAACCATCCAAGAGGAGGAAACCAAAATAATACTCAAAGAGGCGGCGGGAAGTTTAATAATAAGCATTCAAAACGCCATACAGCGCCAGTTGTAAAAGCTGAACCGACTGAAGAAGAAGTTAAAAATCAAATTAAAGAAACTTTAGAGCGTCTTCAAGGAAAAGGAAATAAGTCTAAAGCTGCAAAATACAGAAGAGATAAGAGAGATATACACCGTAAAAAAACAGACGAAGAACAAAAAGCACTGGAAGCAGGAAGTAAAGTGCTGAAAGTAACAGAGTTTGTAACGGTGGGGGAAATAGCAACAATGATGGATGTGCCGATTACTAAAGTGATAGGTACTTGTATGTCATTGGGTATCATGGTTACGATGAACCAGCGTTTAGATGCAGAAACATTGGCTATTGTTGCAGATGAATTTAGTTACGAAGTTGATTTTACAACAGCTGATCTGGAAGAATCTATCGAAGAAGCTCCGGACAGACCAGAGGATTTAAAACCAAGAGCGCCGATTGTAACGGTTATGGGACACGTTGACCACGGAAAAACATCCTTACTGGATCACATTCGTAAAGCTAATGTAATTGCCGGAGAATCAGGAGGTATTACACAACATATCGGAGCTTATGGAGTGACGTTAGATGGCGGACAAAAAATAACATTTTTAGATACTCCGGGACACGAGGCATTTACTGCTATGCGTGCCCGTGGAGCCCAAGTTACCGATATTGTAATTATTGTAATTGCTGCGGATGACGATATCATGCCACAAACCAAAGAGGCTATAAGTCATGCTCAGGCTGCGGGAGTACCGATTATTTTTGCGATCAATAAAATAGATAAACCAACGGCAAATCCTGAGAAAATCAAGGAAAAACTAGCGGCGATGAATTTTTTGGTAGAAGAATGGGGAGGAACTTATCAGTCTCAGGACATTTCTGCCAAGCAAGGAATTGGAATGAAGGAATTGCTTGAAAAAGTATTGCTTGAAGCAGAAATGCTTGAATTAAAAGCTAATCCTAATAAACTCGCTTCCGGAACCGTAGTAGAAGCTTATCTGGATAAAGGAAGAGGATATGTGTCTACTATTTTGGTACAGGGAGGGACACTGAGAGTCGGAGATTATCTGTTGGCAGGATGTCATCACGGAAAAGTGCGTGCCATGCATGATGAGCGCGGAAATTCAATAAAAGAAGCAGGACCATCCAGACCTATTTCTGTTTTAGGATTAGACGGAGCGCCAACGGCCGGAGATAAGTTTAACGTATTTGAAGAAGAAAAAGAAGCAAAGCAAATTGCTACAAAACGTACACAATTGTTGAGAGAGCAGTCTGTAAGAACCCAAAGACATATTACTTTGGCAGAAATCGGACGCCGAATTGCTTTAGGAGACTTTAAAGAGCTTAATATTATCCTGAAAGGAGACGTGGACGGATCTGTTGAGGCACTTTCCGATTCGTTCTCTAAACTTTCTACAGAAGAAATACAAATCAACATCATCCATAAAGGAGTTGGAGCAATTACCGAATCTGACGTATTGTTAGCTTCTGCTTCTGATGCTATTATTATAGGGTTTAACGTTCGTCCGATGACTTCGGCGAAACAATTGGCAGAAAAAGAGGAAATTGATATCAGAAATTACTCTATTATCTATGACGCTATTGATGATTTGAAAGATGCAATGGAAGGTATGCTGTCTCCGGAATTAAAAGAAGAAGTTACGGGTACAGCAGAAATCAGAGAACTGTTCAAGATTTCAAAAGTGGGAACAATTGCAGGATGTATGGTTACGGATGGCAAAATATTCAGAAGCTCAAAAATCCGCTTAATCCGCGAAGGAGTCGTAATCTACACAGGAGAACTGACAGCATTAAAACGCTTTAAGGACGACGTAAAAGAAGTGGCTAAAGGATACGATTGCGGAATTCAGATTAAAAATTACAACGATATTAAGGAATATGATTTAATAGAGGCATTCCAAGAAGTTGAAGTAAAGAAAAAACTAAAGTAAACATCATAAATGAAGAAGAAGGGGTTGCTATAGCAACCCCTTTTTTTATGACAAGGTGTCAGCTATTTGGTTTGGCGTATATTTTGCTGTATTCTTACCGATTAAAAGTAAAAGTATGATTTGGATTTTTATGATTGCTGTAATGGCAGCAAGTTATTATATACAATATAAGTTAAAATCGAAATTTGAGAAGTATTCAAAAATACATCTGCAAAATGGGATGAGCGGTGCTGAAATCGCACAAAAAATGCTTTTAGATCACGGAATCAGAGATGTACGCGTTATTTCAACTCCGGGTCGTTTAACGGATCATTACAATCCGGTCGATAAAACGGTTAATTTGAGTGAAGCGGTTTACAACGAACGCAATGCCGCTGCTGCTGCAGTTGCTGCACACGAAGTTGGACATGCCGTTCAGCATGCTACCGCTTATCATTGGCTGACAATGAGATCTAAAATGGTACCGGTTTTAAGCGTGACATCTAATATAGTACCCTGGGTTTTATTGGCAGGCGTTTTTATGCTTAATACTTTTCCTCAGTTATTGCTGTTGGGAATTGTATTGTTTGCTTTAACTACTATATTTTCATTTATCACTTTGCCGGTTGAGTATGATGCCAGTAATAGAGCCTTAAAGTGGCTTCAGACTAAAAATATGGTTACACAACAAGAATATGCAGGGGCGAAAGATGCTTTGAGTTGGGCAGCCCGTACTTATGTAGTTGCAGCTATCTCATCGCTAGGTACACTGCTGTACTATGTTATGATTTATATGGGACGAAGAGAATAGTGTTTATATTTTAATTTTAATTGTTTAAAGGCATCCGAGAGATGCCTTTTTGCGTTTACAATTGTCATTGGTGGATAACCGATTGCCAAATGAAATTAAAGATAAAGTAAAAGATTAAAAAACGGGATTTTTATTGCTTTTGTAATGCCATTTTACAAATATGGGTTATTTTTACGTTCAGAAAATTTTCCATATAAAGGAAAGAGTAAAATACATAAAAAGAACTAAGAAATTAATCGTGAAAATATATTCTTCAATCAGTGAATTCAAAACTAATAAAAGAATTGTAGCTACTTTAGGTACTTTTGACGGCGTCCATGTAGGACATCAGATGATTTTGAAAAAGCTGACAGATGCAGCAAAACAAATGAATGCAGAAAGCTTGGTGTTGACGTTTTTTCCACATCCGCGCATGGTTTTAAAACAAGATCACGGTATTCAATTGTTAAATACGCTGGATGAAAAAAAAGAACTTTTAGAACAGTTAGGACTGGATAATTTGGTAATTCAGAAATTTGATATGGATTTTGCCAATCTGACAGCGGAAGAATTTGTAAAAAAAGTATTGGTTGATACTTTTAATATCTCTAAAATAATTATAGGATATGATCACCGTTTTGGAAAAAACAGAACGGCGGATATCAATGATCTCAAGAACTTTGGCAACCAGTATGGGTTTGAAGTAGAAGAAATATCGGCTCAGGAAATAGATCACGTTTCTATCAGTTCTACCAAAATAAGAACCGCTTTGGAAGAAGGAAATATAAAAAAAGCGAATGAATTTTTAGGACATAATTACTTTTTTTCTGGCATAGTTGTTCATGGTAAAAAGTTGGGTAAAAAACTAGGTTTTCCAACGGCGAATATTAAAATTGCAGAAACGTATAAACTCATTCCTAAAAATGGAATTTACATTGTTGAGTCTGAGTTGGATGGTCAAAAAGTGAAGGGAATGATGAGTATAGGAATAAACCCTACTTTTGAAGGACATCCCTATTCTATTGAAGTAAATTATCTGGATTGGGAAGGAGATTTGTACGGTAAAACAATAAAAGTTAGTATCTTGGACAGAATAAGAGAGGAAATGAAATTTGAGAATTTGGAAGATTTGGTATCTCGGCTTAAACAAGATGAAGTAATAACCCGAAAGTATTTTAGCTGATATGTGGAAAAATAAAGCTTTGAAACTAATTGATAATTCTCCTTTAATTATCTTTCGTATCTTTTTCGGATTCTTGTTTGCTTGTGAATCCTTCGGAGCAATTATAACAGGATGGGTAAGAATTAATTTAGTTGATGTAAAGCTGACCTTTTCACATATTTACATGGATTTCTTACAGGTACTCGTAGGAGGTCCGCAAATGTATGTTTATTTTGCTTTGATGGGATGTGTTTCTGTAGCCGTTATGCTCGGATATCGCTATCGGTTGAGTATTGTTTTGCTAACCTTGTTGTGGGCAGGTGCTTATTACATACAAAAAACTTCGTATAACAATCACTATTACTTATTGCTGGTTATTTGTTTTTACATGTGTTTTTTACCTGCCAATCGCTATGCTTCTTTAGACGTAAAATCGGGAAGAGTAAAAGCAGAACTGGCTATGCCGGTCTATTACTCCTGGATATTTATTTTACAGGTATCTATTCTCTACATTTATGGAACGATAGCTAAATTTTATCCCGATTGGCTGGATGGAACATTTACTCAGATTATGTATCAAGGAGCAAATATTCCGGAGGTTTTTAAAGATTTTGTTACACAGAAATGGTTTTATATAGCTATTGCTTATCTCGGAATCTTATTTGACGGATTAATTGTTCCGATGTTGCTTTGGAAAAGAACGAGGACTTTGGCAATTGTAGCTTCTTTGATTTTTCACTTGTTTAATTCTGTAACACTCCAAATAGGAATATTTCCTTACTTTGCGTTGAGTTTTGCTGTTTTTTTCTATCCTCCCGATCAAATGCGACGAGTGTTTTTTAAGAAAAAACCGACGTTTGTTGTTTCTGAGGATTATACCAGACAAGTGCTTCAGTACAGTCTTTCCAAAGGAGCAGTAGCTGTTTTGAGTATTTTTATGATTTTTCAGCTTTTATTGCCGTTGCGACAGCATGTTGTAAAAGGAGATATTTTGTGGACAGATGAAGCGCATCGCTTAAGCTGGCGAATGATGTTGCGTTCCAGAGGAGGGTATACCAATTTTATAGTCAAAAATAAACAAACAGGAGAGCGAAGTTTTTACCCGCTAGAAACAGTGCTTACAACGAAACAAAAAGCAAGACTAAATACCCCGGATATGATCTGGCAGATGTCGCAGTATATCAAAAAAGAATATGAAGCTAAAGGATTAGAAGTTTCTGTTTTTGTAGACAGCTGGGTTTCTATTAATGGAAGAGAATACAGTCAGTTTGTTAATCCTGAAGTAGATTTTACTACGGTAAAATGGGATTATTTTAGACATGCAGACTGGATTTTGGAAAAGCCGTTTTAGTTATTTAGATCAATAACTATGGCTGTTTTTTACTTTCGATTTCTTTTTTATATTCAATTAATTGAAAGCTGTCATTATTGTAAAAACCATACGTAAAATAGTTAATCCAATCGCCCAGATTAATATATTTGGAGTTAGCATTCAAATCAATAATCATAGGTAGGTGCCTGTGTCCAAAAATAAAATAATCGTAATGAGCACTTTTTAGCTTGCGTTTGGCGTATAAAACCAACCATTCCTGATTCTCTCCTAAAAACTTAATGTCTTCATCGCCGGAAATCAATTTATTTTTTACTGACAGATAGGAGCCTAATTTAACGCCTAAATCCGGGTGAAGCCATCTGAAAAGCCATTTTGAGAAAGGGTTGGTGAAAACTTTTTTCATTTTTTTATAACCCAAATCTCCTGGTCCTAAACCATCACCGTGTCCAATGAAAAACTGTTTTCCGTTGATATTAAAAACTTGTGGTTGGTGGAAAACGGGAATGCCTAATTCTTTTTCAAAATAGTCATCCATCCAGAGATCGTGGTTTCCTACAAAAAAATAAACCGGAATCCCACTGTCTTTTATTTCTGCCAATTTGCCTAAAATACGGACAAATCCTTTAGGAACAACTGTTTTGTATTCAAACCAAAAATCAAAGAGATCGCCAAGAATGAACAATGCCCCCATGTCATTTTCTTTTTCCTTTAGCCACTTTAAAAAAAGCTGTTCTCTCGGAATGCTTTTTTCTCGCGTCGGGGCTCCAAAATGCTGATCGGAGGCAAAATAGATGTTTTTATTAGTTTGTATGGTTATTTCCAAAATTTTATAAATTGTCAGATTGATACCATTCTGCGTAAGAAGATTCGGTTTCTTGCAGGCGCAAAGCATATAAATCTATTCCGTGAGGCAGACGGCGTTTTATTTTGTTGGCAAAATCAATAACCATATTCTCACTGGTGGGTTGATAATCTACTAAAATTACATGATGTCCCCTTTCTTTTAATTCTTTTGCCAGCTCTATATGCGGCGTGTTTTGATTAAAAACTGTTGCATGATCAAAAACATCTACAATTTCTTCTTTTACGATTTTTTTTAAATCTCCAAAATCAATTACCATGCCATATTTAACATTATCTGTATCTTCAATGGGAGTACCGATAACTGTTACCGCCAGTTTATAACTGTGTCCGTGTACATTTCTGCATTTACCGTCATAACCGTAGAGTGCGTGCCCGGTCTCAAAATTAAACTGCTTTGTGATTCTAATTTTAGGCATAATCAAAAAATATTTATGCAAAGGTAATCATTTCTGTGTTGTATGGTGTGCAAGATATATAGCCTTTATTATATTAATAATTATACGTATTTAAATATGCCTGCCTTATTAGCTATTTATTTTTAAATTGATTTAACGCCTCTATGGTGAAATCAGATAAAACCAATTTGCCTGAAATTTGGGCTCGTTTGTGCAATAGCTCTGTCCAATCATCCGTGCCTTCCCAAAATATTTTTTTCATTTCATGCAATGCCTCAGGGTTATATTGACTGATTCGATTTGTAAAATCATGAAGTTCAGTGTCCATATTTTCTGCAGTACTAAAAAGTTGTGCATACAAGCCGTGTTGATATGCCCAATTTGCAGTTTTCCATTCATGTGCAGCAAGGGACATTTCTGTAAAAGCTGTTTTACCTATTTTTCTGGAAACAGCAGGTTCAATCACAAAAGGACCAATTCCAATGGCAAGTTCAGATAATTTTATGGCAGCATTTTCCGTAGCAAAACAATAATCACAAGCAGCTGCAAGTCCTACGCCTCCGCCAACTGTTTTGCCGTGTATTCTCCCTATAAAAATTTGTCGGCTTCTGCGTATAGCATCTATTACAGAAGCAAACCCCGAAAAAAATTTGCTCCCGCTAACGGTATCTTTAATAGATAATAGTTCATCAAATGATGCTCCCGCACAAAAAGCCCCTGTTCCTGCACTTTGTAATACTACTACGGTTACCGTTTTGTTTTTATGGAGTTCTTCAATGCTTTGGGTTAGTTTTTGAAGTTGGGCACTCGGAAAAGAATTACTTGCCGGATTAAAAAAAGTAAGTGTAGCTATTTTGCCAATAATATTAGTTTGTACGTAAGGTTGTAACATATTTGAATTCATAAGTAAAATAAATTATTTCAAAAGTAAGAAAAAATTTATGCCTTTTACTTTTTTTAAAATAAAGAAATAATCAGTGAAACTTGAATTTTATAAAGTTAATTTTTTATTTCACATCGATTTTTATGGAAAAACCGGGTGTGTTGTAAAATATTAACGAATAAAAGTTTGTATTAAGTTAAAAAAATAACGCTTCTTTAGGACGAATTTTAAAATTAGGCATAAAAAAGTTTGTGCTGTAAAAAAAAAGTAGTAGTTTTGGGTATGAAATAGAGTTTATTTCGTTAATTTCTTAACAGGTAGGATTGTTAAGAAAGCTTAAAAAGTAAAATTTTCTATTGGCTAAGAGGAAATTTATCTTGAAAAGTTTAATAAAAGTATATTATCTATAAATAATAGTAAAGTATATCTTTATAGTAGAGGTTTAAGTGGAATACTTAAATTCTGCGTAGGATTGGGTCGAAAAAGTTATTAAGTCACTGGCAGTCTTTGCGGATTGTTGGTATTATTCAAATTTTTTCAAAATTTAATAGGTAGTCTTTATTCTTCTGTTTTTGAGGGGTAAATAATTGTAAGTATATATTGTCAGTTGTGGGGACTTTTGACAATATACAAGGCTACCTATTATTTCTTTTTTTTCTTCCTGCCCTTTGTTGGTACAAAGGGAATATCCTTTGCATTCTGCTTATTGATATGCTGTAGTTGTTTTGAATACGTAAACTAAAATTAACTATATATTGATAACAAATGAGACAAAGAATTACTTGTAACATATTAAGGAAGATTCTCCTTTGTTTGTTTTTTCTCTCTTCATTGTCCTACGGATGGGCGCAAACGAAAGTATTGGCGAATCAAGCGGTAATAACTACTCCGGGAAACAATCGTTATGATGTTTGTGGATTATTGGTTGTCCCGTATCCTTGTAATCTCAGAGCTACCGTAGATAATGTTTCTAATATACCAGATACAGATGAAACTAATTCTGCAAGATTATATGGAAGTCCAGGATTGTTATTGGGACTAGGCTCTTATAAAGGCGGTGTGGAAGTAACATTTCCTTCTACTATTCCTGCGGATCAATGGTCTTATGTTAGAATTGATGCAGATAGTTCTTTGTTAAAGGCTTTGTTAGGAGGCTCTTTGGGAAATGCTTTAAGTACTGTTTTAGGAGCAGTGTTGATTGGGAATCAAGAAATAGAAGTAGAAGCGTTGATGGGTACTGCTTCTGTGCTTAAAAGGACAAATACACAAGGCTTTAGTACAGATAATGTTAAATTGTTACAAGGTGCGGGGGGAGAATATTATCTTGCTTTGAAACCAGATCAAGATTATAATAAAATTAAAATTACAAACCAATCAGCATCCGTAGCAGGATTGCTTTCTGAGTACGTTTTAGACGTTTATAATGCATTTACTTACGATGGCTCTGGAAGTGATTGTGGTCGTCCAGCATTTACATCTTTTGACGGAACTACGGGAATAAATCTGGATGTGCTTCCAGTAGAAGACGGTACGTTAGGAAATGCAATAGATGGAGATCTTGATACATATAGCACATTAAAATCAAGTGCGCTTTTGGGACTAAGTGTAGCGGGAAGTTTATCTCAAAATTTTTATTTTGCTACAACAACCGGTGAAACCTCTTCTGTTAATATTAAAATAGCTTTAGGTACAGGAAGTTTGTTGGATTTAAAAGTCTTAAGTGCTGTTGATATTATATTTAAAAATAACGGAGCGCCTGTTGCTACGCGCTCTTTGAGTAGTGGGTTGCTTGCGGGTACAGATTTGTTAGGTTTATTGCAAAATGGAGAACCGGTAACTTTGAGTTATGGTTTAGGTGTTGCATTTGACCAAGTAGAGATTCGTACAAACGCCTTAATAGGTTTGGGGGTTGGAAATGCGGATGTTAAAATTTATGACGTACAACGTTATGATGGAGTAAATTGTGTAAATCCTAATATTACGATAACCTCAACTCCGCCAATGTTGTCAAACAAAGCTTGTGCAACTACTTTGATAGCACATGGACACGCAAATTTCCCCACTCATTCGGTGGATGGTGATAATGACACTTTTACTACTTTAGAGGCAAGCTCCGGAATTGCCGTTGGAATTGGAGCTTACGATGGTTTTGTAGAGTTAGGTTTTGCTCAGGCAATCCCCGAAGGAGAAACAACTTATGTTCGCATTGATTTCGACGATGAGGTATTAGGTGGATTATTAAACGGAAGTGTAGGTGGATTATTGAATGGTGTTGTGAGTAATGTCTTGTTTGGTAGTCATTATTTTACGATTGAAGGGAAAAATAATGGTACTATGGTTTATAATCGTTCTAGTAACGATGGGTTTTCCAGTGTAGGAAAGACAGGAAGTGGACTGACTCGAATTGTTCAGGATAAAAATGGACACTATTATGTAGCAATAACACCAAATGTTTCTATAGATGCAGTTAGGATTACAGAGAAACTAGGTGCTTTAGTTGGTTTGGGAACTGTAAAATCAATGAACGTATATCATGCGTGCTATTCTACAGGATCTGATGATTGCGAACAAAGCTTTGCAACTTTTTCTGAATCTTCGGGTATTACTTTAGATTTATTGGGACTGGGTGCAGCAGGTGTTACCGATGCGCAAAATGCTATTGACGGAGATCCAGCTACAGCGTCAAAAATAAGTGTAGGTGCTGTTGGTGTAGGTGCTGGGATGTTTCAACATGTACAATTCCACGGGTTGTCTTCTAATCGCGATCACTTTAGAGTGAAAATGAAAATGCAAGTTAGTGGTGTAGTGACTGCTGATGTGATTGGTAGTATTATAGTTAAAGCATATAAAGGTAATGTTGAGGTTTACTCTCAACGTTTGAACGAAAAATTAATTCCGGGCTTAGATTTATTAGGTTTGCTATCTAGTGGGCAAATGATTAATCTTCCATTCGCTCCAGGTGTAGAATTTGATAGAGTGGCTGTTGGAATTTCTTCTTTGGTAGCTGCGAATGTTTTAGCGAATCCTTTAGAAATATATAGTATTGAGCGATTTGGCTCAACTACTTGTACTGATCCGGAATTGGAATGGGATCCTAAAACAACTCCTCCTTTCAATACTCCAGCTTGTGGAGTTAGTTTAGGTAGTTTTGAAAATGTGAACTTTCCTTTTGAAGCTGTTACAGACAATCCTAATTGGGATACCTATGCTACGCTTACTGCGGGTGCTGGTGTTGCAGCTGGATTAGGGGGATATTCAAGTCACATAGAATTAAAATATAATGATGCCGTTCCGGCACATGAAGTTTCTTATATAAGAGTAGATTCGGAAAGTGATTTATTTGATGCTTTGCTAGGCGGATCTTTAGGAAATGCTTTAGGAAATATACTTGGTTCTGTAGCCTTGGGTAATCAATATATCGTTGTTCAAGCTATTGATGCAAACGGTAATCCGATAGGGAGCGCCTACAATAGTCAGACTGGTTTTAGTACTGAGTTTGCTAAATTGGTTAAAGATAAAAACGGTCGTTTTTATTTAGCAGTTACAGCTGCTTCTGTTTATCACGGTGTGCGTGTTGAATATCACCATACAGCATTAGTCGGTGCTAGTGGTTCTTCAAGCATTAATGTTTATAGCATGTGTAGAGAAACTAAGGTTGATCTATGTGAACAAGCAACATTTACTTCGTGGGATGGGAATGGAATTGCATTAGATGTTTTAAATCTAACAAATGGCGGAGTAGCAAATCCTGAGTTTGCTATTGATGCGGATAATTCAAATTATTCAACTTTAAATTTGGGAGTGGTTGGTGTTGCTGCTTCAGTTTCTCAAAAGGTATATTTCAAAACAAAATCAAATATAGCAGATGAACTAAGAGTTCGTCTACAATTGGCTAATCCTGGAATACTAAATGTTGATCTTTTTGGGAGTTCTAAGTTGATTTTTTACAACGGGGAACAAAATGTAAAAGAAATGACTTTGGCTTCAGGATTGATTAACAATCTTGATTTATTAGGATTATTTAATTCAGGAGGTATTCAGTCTTTTACTTTTGCTCCGGGTGTTGTATACGATAGAGTGGAACTGAAAATTGCATCATTGGTAGCTGTTGGAACAAGTGCGCCAATCCGTTTATATGGTATGTCGCGCCTGAGTGATGATTGCCCAGATCCTGATTTCTTGTCACCAAATGATGTGTTTAAATCTCCGGTTTGTGCAGATGGTGTTGAAGTAGGAACTATTAAGGCAGTAGATGATGTTGATTTTGCCATAGATGGCGATTACAATTCTTATGCAACAATGCGTGCAGATGCAGGAATTATATTTGGAATTAACGACCAGCCAAGTGTGTTGGAGTTAACATACGGAACACCTGTTGCTGCGAATACGACTTCATATTTAAGAATTGCTGACGATGCAGGAATTTTGGAATCATTGCTGTCAGGAAGTATAGGAGAATTAGTTTACAACTTGTTAAATGGTGTTGCTTTAGGAGATAACTATTTTGAAATTAGTGCTAAAAATGCTGATGGAGATGAAGTATTGGGAGGAAGCAGTAAAGATGGTTTTGCTGGTGCGAATGGAAAGATGAAAATCGTTCAAGACAAAGCAGGCAGATATTATGTAGCAATTTCTCCGGATGCGGATTATTCAAGTGTTGAAATTAAAGCATTCTCAAAATCTTTATTGGGTGTACTTGCCAATGGGTATAATTTAAATGTATATGGCATGTGCCATGAAACTGATTTTGACGGATGTGAAGAAGGTTTTTCTACATCGTGGGATGGCAGCGGTCTTTCTGTTGGAGTTACAGGATTAGGTTCATACGGCGTTACAGATGCTTTTAAAGCATTAAATAACAATAATAACAGTGATTATTCTACATTAAGTCTTGGCACGTTGAATGTTGCAGGACATATTCAACAGAATATCCAATATAATAAAGCAGTTCCAGCCAATACCACCTTTAGACTAAAAATGGAAGTTGGTACAGGAACAGTAAACGTTGCAGTTTTTGATGATATCAGAATTTTAGGTTATAAAAGTGGTGTTGAAGTGTACAATCAGCCACTGCAAACGGCAGTATTAGGCGGGGTATCTTTAGGTACATTGTTTAATAACGGTGGTGCACATGATGTTTCTTTAGCGTTAGATGAGGAGATTGACGAAATCGCCTTGAGAATAAATTCATTAGTGAATGCTACTGTGGGAGTTCCTGATGTCCGTTTGTATTATATCACTCAAGATTGTGCGGAGCCAAATATTGTTTTATGGAAATCATATGAAATTGACGGCGATAATACTAAAACAACGGTAAGCGGTGGTGAAGAAATAGAATATACTATTCATGTACGTAATATTGGAGGTCGTGATTTAGCAGGATTTACAGTGAAGGATGAATTACCACAAGGTTTAACTTGGGTAAGCGGAGGATCGCATACAAGCGGAGTGATAAGTTTTAGTGATGTTGTACTTATTGATGAAACGGTAACATTTAAGTTCAAAGCAAAAGTAGCGCAAGACTTAACTGATATAGATGAAATTAAAAATATAGCGGTTGTTAAATTACCGGGTGTAGATGATGATTTTGAGAGTTATCCACCAGTAAATAATACAAATCCAACCAATCCGGATACAACAAAACACCCGGGAACAGTTATTCCGGTAACACCAGTATATGATTTTACTGTAGTAAAAAATGGAGAAAGTGATGGTGCTAATAGCAACCAAGCGCAAATAGGTGATGAAATTACATATACTATTACTGTTAAGAACACCGGAAATAAAAAACTGACTAATATATCTGTTAAAGATATTTTACTGAATGCAGTGCCGGCAGAAGTATCTATTGTGAATGATGGTGGAGCAATTGTGAATGGAGATGAATTGAGTTTTGTTATTGCAGATTTAGCTGTAAATGCTTCTGCTTCATTTACGATAATAACTAAGGTTGAGACCTTGCCAGCGACAAGTAAGATAAGTAACAAAGCAGAAGTAAGTTTTACAGCGCCAGATAATACTGTAGTATTCAAAGAAGCAGAATTTGACATGGCTACTAATTGTAATAATATTGATGCAACAGCAATTGCAGATATTACAGTTGATCTTCAATTGCCTGTATGCCCAGGTACAGAAGTTGAACTGACTGCAGCTTTAAGTGCAGGTGCTCCTCTATTGACAAATCCAGTATTTAAGTGGTATAAAAACAGTAATTTATCAGATACACCACAAATAGGGGAAAGTATTAGTGTTATAGTGACTCAAAACACGTCGTATTATGTAACCGTAGAAGCTACAGGTTATTGCTTTACCGGAGCTCCTTTAGAAGTGGCAGTATCTGTTTTGCCGGCAGCTTTAGCCTCAGATATTCAGGTTGTTGCACCAGCGAATGCTTGTGTAGGTGAAGAAGCTACTTTTATTGCATCACTGACAACACCTGGAGCTATAAATAATCCTGTGTTTAAATGGTATACTGATGCTGCATTGACAGAGTTAGTATATGAAGGGAGTGAATTTAATATTGTTGCTACTTCTGATTTGATTGGCACACATATTTTATATGTAACAGTAGAAGGAGATGATTACTGTGTTAATGCTGTAGGAGAAGCACAAACACATACTATTGCAGTAAACGCTTTGCCAGATATTGCTCTTAGCGGAGGTAATTCGTTCTCCGTTATCCAAAGTACACCATTTAATCTGCCCGCAGTTACAAGTGGACCAGGTGCCGTAATTACATGGTATGATTATACTGGAACAGAAATAACAAATCCTACTTTGGCGATAACAATTGACAATCCGGGAATCTATACCTATACTGTGGTTGCTGAGCAAAATGGATGTACAGCATCTGAAAACTTAGTTATATCGGTATATGATACGTCTAATTGTCCACCAACAATGGAGCGCGTATACGCAACTGTAGATAAAGGCTGGGGTTCTATAATTACAGGACTTGTTTCTGCTACAGGAAATACCGTAGATGGCAATCCTAAAACACATTCTACATTAACTACGGGAGTAGGTTTATTAGGAATAGGAACTGTTTGGCAAAACGTAGGGTTTGACCATGTAGTGCCTGCAGGAACACCGGTAACGATTAAGTTAGGAAAAGAATACAGCGGTTTGATGTTAGCGGGAGGAATATCTGTACAAGGATTAAACTCAGATGGTAGTACAATTGGAGGGTTGAAAACGGTTGCAGGTGGCTTACTAGATTTATTGGCGGCAGATAATGTTATGGAATTTACGTTTGTTCCATCTGACAATTCCGGACCAAAAGCGTATTGGGGAGTTAGAATTTCACAAGGATCCTTGTTAAGCGTAGCACAAAATGCAAAAGTTTATGGAGTGTATTATACAAAAGAAGGAACAGTAAATTGTAATCCGATAGATAGTAATACTAAAAAAGATGTTTTAGATGTATTGCATGGGGTGGAGGATATAGGTTTGGGAGTAGCAAGTGCAACTGCTTCGGTAGTAAATCCTTGGGATGCTGTAGATAACGATTTAGATACGTATGCATTGATTTCTCGAGGAGTTGCAGTTCTAAACAGAGCAACATTAACAGTTGTATTTAAACAACAAGCTACACCGGGAGACGAGTTGCAGATTATTACAGAAATACCGGGTAATCCTGTCTTAAGTTTAGAATTGATTAAAGGATATACTATACAGCGTTATTTAGGAAATGAACCAGTAGGACCGGAGTTAGATAATACAAGTAGTGTTTTAGATCTGAAATTGTTGGGATTGGGTTATTCCAATAAATATAAAATTATTATAAATCCTGTCAACGAACCTTATGATAGAGTGAAAATTTCTTATGGAAGTGTGGTCGGAGTATTAGGGGATTTTACGAGAATTTATGACGTAAGTCTGGCACCTAAGATAGACATACCGGAAGCCGATCAACCGGTAGAAGTATGTTTAGGTAAAGATTTGATAATACCAATCACAGATGCATGTACAACTTATGTGGTGTATACAAGTGAAACGGGTACAGAAGTATTGATAACTACAGACGGTTTTAATTTTGAGGTGCCTAAAAATTGGGCAGAAGGGACATATACCCTATACGTTCAGGCTATACGCAATGGTTGTGAAATAGGTAGCCGTGTACCTGTGCAAATAGAGGCTGTAAAATGTTCTAAAGATTGTATTATTTCAAACCCTATGATAACGAATAAAATAAAAAAATAAACACTAAAATAACACACTATGAAAAAAATAACTTTAGTAGCGGCATTGTTGGGAGCAGCTTATTTCTCGCACGCACAAGTTGGTATCGGGACACCTACTCCGGCAGATGCTTCTCAATTAGATATTGTAGCAAACAATAAGGGTATTCTTATACCAAGAGTAGAGTTGAGGACGCTAAGCAATTTTGGACCTATAGCCGGAACTCAGATCGAAAGCCTGTTAGTTTACAACACAGCATCAATAACTGCGGAGAATATAGCCCCTGGATTTTACTATTGGTTTGAAAGTAAATGGGAACGTATCGTCAATCAAAAGCAATTGGATGAAACAATAAATAATATCACCGATTTGCAAGGCGATGTTGATAAAATTATTAACCTTTTAAAAGTTGCTTTCCCTTCAAATAATTTAGTTGATCCTTCAGTAGATGGAGATACTCATGGAGGAGGTATGGTATTTACTCCCGGAGATGCAACTACTGAACCCAAGATTGAATATGTTTATTTTGACGGAACAAGTTACGTTAAAAAAGATATTACCAGTGATATAATTAATATTATTCGTGGAGCTGAATCTAAAACTACTATCGTAGAATACGACGGAAATCAATATTATTTGTCAGAAGCCTATATACAAAATGGAGGAGAAACAGATCCAGCAAACTGGACTTCCGTTCCGTCGGGTGCTATTTTGCTTGATGTGGTTGCCGGAGTAGTCAACAATTTTGAAGAGTTTGTTACCAATAATTCGGTTACGGTTGACGGCAATACTTACAACACCATTGAAGAATACATCGAGTATATTTCACAAAACTCCATGCAGGACGGCGTTACAAAGATTGTAATTGACGCGACGACAAATCAGGCATCGTTCCAAATCTGGGATGCTGCCACAGATACTTGGGTTGATGTAGATAATTCGGCATTTAAAAAGATAATCACCGACAATGAATCCAAAACGTCTATTGTAGAATACGACGGAAATCAATATTATTTGTCAGAAGCCTATATACAAAATGGAGGAGAAACAGATCCAGCAAACTGGACTTCCGTTCCGTCGGGTGCTATTTTGCTTGATGTGGTTGCCGGAGTAGTCAACAATTTTGAAGAGTTTGTTACCAATAATTCGGTTACGGTTGACGGCAATACTTACAACACCATTGAAGAATACATCGAGTATATTTCACAAAACTCCATGCAGGACGGCGTTACAAAGATTGTAATTGACGCGACGACAAATCAGGCATCGTTCCAAATCTGGGATGCTGCCACAGATACTTGGGTTGATGTAGATAATTCGGCATTTAAAAAGATTGTCACCGACAATGAATCAGAGACTACGATTGTTAAAAATGAATTAGGAGCAATAGCAGATGGAGATTTAGAAATCACATATGATTATTTTAATGAAAAACAGCCGGATGTTACAGGTACTCCGCAGGCAACTATTGATGTAAACGCCGATATCAAAAATTTGATTGAAGGAAATATAGATATTCAAAAGGCTATTACAAAAATTCTCAATGACGGAGGAAATGTTTATTATGGAGATCATGATAATGATGGTGCTACACCTGATGTATTTTACACTATTATAAATGATGTAAAAACACCGATAGATATTGCAGAAGTAATTGTAAATGCTATAAAAAATGCAACAACAGTACAAAAACAAGAAATCAAAAATCAATTAGGAGATAAGATTAATAATACCACAGTTACAAAAACAGGAGATACTTTTAATGGCTCAGATATTTATATCTATACTAATAAAACAACCATCGCGGCTAATTCTGCAGAAACTACAGGTATTGAAATTCCAAGCGGAACAACCCCTGATCAGATTATTGGTATTAAGGTAATTGGAGCAAAAGGAGTAGTGGCAAGTGTAACAGATATTGTAGTTACTGGTCAACAAATTGATTTTAATATCGGTGCCGGAAATATGTATAATATTTTAGGAGCGGGTAATTATGATGTTGTTGTAGAGTTTACAGCACAGTAATTAAAAGTAGAATTTCAGATATAAGGTTTTTTAATTTAGGCAGGTTTGTTCAAAAGCAGACCTGCTATCTAAAACAAGTAAAAAAATGAAAAAAATATTCTTTGGATTAGTTTTCCTTACAGCGAGTTTAACAGGATTTGCCCAAATAAAAGTGGGTGGTAATCCAACGATAGATCCTAACGCTATGCTGGAAATTGACGCAGTAACTAATAAAGGGTTGCTTTTACCTCGTCTGGAGTTAGAAGAAACGACCAATGCCTCTCCTTTATCAGCTCACGTAGAGGGTATGACAGTATATAATACAGCAAGAACAAATGACGTGGTGCCGGGCTTTTATTATAATGACGGTAATAAATGGCAACAGATGGTAACAACAGACTATAAGGCAGTTAAGTTTTTCTACATGCCATCTATTACTTTTGATACTTCTGCAGATGCAGCCGGACAAACTAAGGATTTGTATGCAGAGTATAAGGCCCAGTTTGCATTGACCAACCCCAATCATGTGGCAAGTACAGGAGCACCAACAGCTAATGGTATTCCCTATTTTGCCAATGCTAGAGATTTATATTATTATATAACAGATTATGACCCGAATGTCTTCTCAAATATCACAGTTAATGAAGACGGATTAATGACGTATGATGTAACGGCAGCGGCTACAGATTGCACATTGATTAATATAGTATTTGTTGTGAAAGAATAGCCATTAAAAAATGATAATTATGGTACAGAAAAAGTTATTATTAACTTGTCTTCTTTCTTCACCTTTGATTTTTGGACAAACAGTAAATGAGGGAGGGCTATACATTAAGCCTAATACAGAAGTATCTACCTTATTTTCGTTTGAAAACAAAGAATCTGCACAAACGTTTAATAACGGAACGGTTTATTTTTATGGAGATTTTATTAACAATGGTTTGTACGATTTTCAGAGTGGAGAAAAAACACACAGTAAAGCAATTTTTACTTCAGATAAAAAGCAGACTATAGAAGGAAAAAATATCGCTAATTTCTATCATGTTGTTTTTGATAACAGCACTAAAGAAGTAGCTTTTGACCTGTTGTCTGGAATGAGTTCGGAAGGAGAAGTTGTTTTTCAAAACGGTATTGTAAAACTATATTCAGATGATAAGTCCTTTGCTTTCTTAAAAGGATCTAAAGCTTTGAATGCTAGCGATGCAAGTCATGTTGAAGGCTGGATAGACAAGATAGGAAACGATGAGTTTACGTTTCCAGAAGGAGATAAAGGATTATATCGGTTTGCTAAAATTTCTGCACCAAAAAATGTAAAAGATGTTTTTGCCAGTAGATATATTTTGGAAGACAAAGATTTTTTTGCCACAAGATCTGGGAAAGCAGGTGTTGTTGAAAATGTAAATACAAATGAATACTGGGAGCTGAACAGAATGGATAATTCTGAAGGAAGTATAATTTTAACACTGAGCTGGGATGAAAGAACTACACCCCAAGAACTTTTGGAAAATGCAGAAGAAAACCTTCATATCGTTCGTTGGGATGAGCAGCAGGAAATGTGGGTTGATGAAGGAGGAATAGTAGATGCTGGAAGTCGTACAATTACCTCTCCGGCAACAGTCAAAGGATTTGGATATTTTACGTTAGCTACGGTAAAAACAGATTGGCTGCTTGATGGAGATGTGGTTGTCTACAACTTTGTAAGTCCGGATGGAGATGGTAAAAATGACTATTTCTTAGTAGATAATATCAATAGATTTCCTAACAATAAAGTAGAAATATATAATCGTTGGGGAACCCGGGTTTTTGAAACGTCTAATTACGATAATAACGGAAACGGAACAAGTAATGTGTTTACAGGATTTACCGAAGGTCGTGTGATCAATAAAAACAAACCGCTGCCGACAGGTACTTATTTTTATATAATAAGCTATGAATATAGTGATGACAACGGATCCCGCATGATTAAAAAATCAGGCTATTTACATTTAGAAAGTAATTAAGAAGAAGATTAGATGAGTTTAGGTAAAGCAATAAAAAATATTGGAATCGGTTTATTGATATTAAGCGGATTTCAGCAGACATACGCTCAGCAAGACCCGCAATATACGCAGTATATGTATAATACGTCTATGATAAATCCGGCTTATACAGGATCTCGAGGAGTGCTTAGCGTATTCGGATTATATCGTACACAATGGGTCGGTCTGGATGGTGCTCCAAAAACAGCTAATATTTCGGTAAGTTCTCCAATTGGAGAAAGCGGACTCGGAATAGGTGCTTCTTTTACCAATGATCGCATTGGAGCTATGGACGAAAACACCTTTTCAGTAGATTTGTCTTATGCAATTGATTTAAATCACGAATACAAATTAGCATTCGGACTAAAAGGAACTGCGAATTTGTTGAATGTAGATTATACTAAATTGCAAATTTACAATGGAACAGACCCAACAGTACAAAACAATATAGACAATAAGTTTACGCCAAATATTGGTGCGGGATTATATTTATATTCAGAAAAATCATATTTAGGTTTTTCCGTACCAAATTTCCTTACCACAGATCGGTATAATGACAATGACATTACCACGATGCGCCAAAAGATGCATTATTATCTAATGGGAGGATATGTGTTTGAATTTAATCCAAGCTTGAAGTTTAAACCTGCATTTTTGGCTAAGGCAATTGAAGGAGCTCCTTTACAGGTTGATTTAACCGCCAATTTCTTGATTATCGATAAATTTACAGTAGGTGCAGCCTACAGATGGGATGCATCAATTAGCGGGTTAGTAGGTTTTCAGATTAATGAGGGCTTGTTTATCGGCTATACATACGATGCAGAAACATCAAAATTGGCGCGATATAATTCAGGATCACATGAAATTTTCTTGAGATTCGATTTGTTTAACCGCTATACGAGAATTAACACACCAAGATTCTTCTAAAGCCTGAAAAACGGAAAAGTTATGAGAAAAACAATTACAAGATTTTTTTCGCTTGCTCTTGTTTTATGTGCAGTTAATACAGGATTAGCACAGACTGCAAAAACGAATAAAGCAGATAAAAAATTTGAAAAGTACGAATATGTAGATGCCATTGAAGTCTATAAAAATATAGCCGAAAAGGGATATAAAAGCATAAATACCCTGCAAAAATTAGCAGATGCTTACTACTTTAACGGTAAATTGTCCGAAGCTAATAAATGGTATGGTGAATTGTTTGAATTTGCAGCTGAAAACAATGAACAATTGCCTTCAGAATATTATTATCGCTATGCTCAAACATTAAAAGCGATTGAAGATTATGAAAAGGCCGATCAGTATATGGAAATTTTTTCCAAAATGGAAGGGGATGATTCCAGGAGTAAGCTTTTTGAACAAAATAAGGGTAATTACTTAAAAGAAATTGAAGCAAATTCAAATCGATATGAGGCAGAACCTCTTTCAATAAACAGCGGTTTTTCAGATTATGGTGCGGCAATCTGGCGTGATAATCTGGTTTTTGCATCGGCAAGACAAACAGAGGAAGTAGGAAAATCAAAAATTCACAAATGGACCAATGAAGCCTTTACGAGTTTGTATCTGTCAAAAATAAATCCGGACGGAACCATTGACGAACCCGTTCTTTTTCCTATTGAAGCCCAAAATAGAATTAATGAAGCTTCGGCATCATTTTCGGCAGATGGTAAAACAGTTTATTTTACACAAAACAATACGGATATAAAAAAAAATAAAAAAGACGAGTACAAAAATGTTTTGTTAAAAATATATAGAGCTAGTTTACAGACTGACGGGACGTGGGGAAATGTTGTGGAATTGCCGTTTAATTCTAACGAATTTAACACTGCTCATCCCGCATTAACGCCGGACGGGAAATGGCTCTACTTTGCTTCCGATCGTCAAGGAACACTGGGGTTGAGCGATATTTTTCGCGTAAAAATACATGAAAACGGAGAATATGGCATTCCGGAAAATATAGGAAACAAGATTAATACAGAAGGGAGAGAAACTTTCCCTTTTGTTTCTAAAGACCACTATTTATATTTTTCTTCGGATGGACGTCCGGGGTTAGGAGGTTTAGATATTTATATGGCTAAACTAAATGTCGACGGTACGTTTGGTCAAGTAGTTAACATGGGAAAGCCACTTAATAGCTCCTACGATGATTTTTCTTTTTATATTGATCCTGCGGCAAAAAAAGGTTTTTTAAGCTCGAACAGACCAGCTGATACAGCGGGAGATAACATTTATTTTTTCCAGGAGAAAAAAGAAATTGTATGTCAGCAGATGATTTCCGGTTATGTATTTGATAAATCGACTAATGAAGCTATTGCCCAAGCGAAAATCACAGTTTACAATGCTGTTTACAATGAAATAACTACCCTGCTAAGCGATGAGCAAGGAAGATTTACCGTTGAAAATTTGGGATGCGGTAAAAAATATCGTTTAAAAGCAGAAGCCGAGTCTTATAATACAGCAGAAGTATCAACGGTAATGGGGAATGAAATAGACGGAGTTGTGAATGTAGAAATTGGATTAGATCCAAGTCAGGAAAAAATTGGAAAAGATGACGATTTGTTTAAAAAACTTCAGCTAGATCCTATTTATTTTGACTTTGATAAATCTAATATCAGACCAGATGCGGCAGTTGAACTGGCAAAAGTAGTAGAGGTGTTAAAAATGTATCCTGATATTAAAATTGATGTAAGGTCACATACAGACAGCAGAGGGAATGATAACTACAATATGAAATTGTCAGACAGAAGAGCTAAGGCTACGATGAAGTGGATGATAGACAATGGCATTAGTAAAGATAGAATTACAGGAAAAGGTTATGGAGAAAGTCAGTTAGTCAATAAATGTGCAAATGGAGTCCCTTGTACACCGCAAGAACATCAGGCAAACAGACGAAGCGAATTTATAGTTGTTGAAATGTAATAACAATAAGTAAACACTATTCTAACTAATTACAAAAAAGCAAATAGGAGTTCTTTTCTGCTCCTATTTGCTTTTTATAAATAACGGACGTGTTTAATTAGGTTTTAATAAATTGATTAAATCTTTTTTTAAAAATGGAATTTCTTTTTTTAGATTAAAACGCTTTGTAGCAGTTAACATGAGTTTTGTGTTAAATAAATTGGATTGCTGAGAATCAGAATAACTCATAAATAAAGAATTAATTGATGTAGCTAATGCAAAGGTCCAGGTTTCGTCCGAATAGCCTATCGAAAATTTGCTTTGTATGTCTGGAGTTATAAGAAAATTTGTTTTTCGGGTTAAAAGATTCTTTTCTAAATTGCCGTTAATTCCTATTAAGGCTGATATTCCTATAAAATAATGTTTAAAAAAAACAAAGTTGTGACCGTATCCAATCGCTGGTCCAAAACTAATTAATCGTTTGTCGTAATCCTGAATTTCAGCATTAAACAGCGGAATGTTTTGGGTTTTTGAATAAAAGATATTTCCCCCTACTAAGAGGCTTCCTGCAGATTTTAATTGAATTTTGTTAAATGAATTCGTTGCTGCAAACGAATATTTTTTGTGATTAAAAACATATTGACCGGAAACGCCGTACATGCTGATTTGCAAGTCAGGAAAAGCTTCATATGTTTTTTTATTTTCACCAAGTAAATAAAATCCTTTATAATTTTGTAGGTAAAAATCGATTAAAAGACGTTCGCCGTAATAATTGTATCTAAAGTCAAACGTTTTGGATTTTTTGCGTTCCCGATCACCTAAGGACGAAAAGCTTTGGCTATAACTTAGTTCAGAGTTTTTCCATAAAAAACCAATGCCGATACTTGCAGGCTTGTTTGGTTCAAAAACCTGATCTTTCATTCGTTCTGAAGTGTAATTTAACGCCAAACTTGCTTGTGTGAAAAAAAGTTTAGCTCCGTACATCTTATTTGATTTTCCTATATAAGTAGAATCAGTTTGAGCCACGGTCTTTAAAAAACACATAAAGAATAAAAAAAGAAGGAAATAGGATTTCAAGCGAACAAAAAGAATTCAGATTAATAAAATAAAACTATCCAATGAATACAAATATCAGTCATTCTGTTTTTGTTTCAAACAACTTATCAAAATTACGTTCTTATTTCTCCAAAAATTCAGCTTATTCCACCATCTTTTTAACAGAATAGTTTAAACCAATTGCAGCTATGATTACAAGTACAGCAGTGCTTAACCATAATATATCATAGCCGTAATGTGAGGCAATTCGGGTTCCTAGCAGGGGAGCTACAATAAAACCGATAGAAAATGTAAGTCCGTTCATTCCCATATATGCTCCTTTGCTTTTTGATCCTGCTCTCATTGCAGTAACTGTTGATGTAAAAGGCATTGCAAGCATTTCGGAAACGCACAGTATAGTCATCGAAATATAAATAGATATTAGGCCGTAGTCAAAAGCAAGCATGCCATAGGCTATGCCGCTTACAGCCACTCCGTAAAATATAGTTTGCCGAATTGTTAATTTTTTTTCTACAACATATACTAACAGCATTTCGGTCAAAAAGATAAGCAGTCCGCTATATCCCAAAACCATTCCTATTTCAACCTCATTCATCCCCACCGCTTTTTCGTAAAAAATAGGCAGCGTACTCAAAAGCTGTAAAAAAGCAATCGCATACAGTGTACAAAATATGCTGTAAATAATAAACATCTTGTCTTTGTATGGCGATTGGATTGGTTCCTCCTCAACTTCGGATATAGTCCGTAGTTCTTCTTTTTCTTTAAAAAACTCTTTGTTGGTTTTTCTGCCTTTGAAAAAATATATAAAAACTATAGCCGCAGCAAATGCAGCAAACGCATTTACGTAAAATAAAAGCGAATACGATATAGCCGCTAAAATTCCGCCCATTGCCGGTCCGATAGAAAAGCCAAGATTAATTGCCATCCTGTTAAGAGAAAAAGCGCGGGTAATGTTCTCAGGTTTAGCATACATGGTTATGGCAACAGAATTGGCAGGACGGAACATCTCGCTTACAGCGCTCTGCAAAAACATCATCAATGCCAGACTGATTACGGAGGTAAAATGAGGTAAGAGCAAAAAAACCGGAATACTGCCCAACAAACTAAGGTACTGTACTTTAAAATTGCCTATTTTATCTGTAATCCATCCGCCAACAGTAGTTCCTATAATAGAGCCGGCGCCAAAACAAGCTAATACATAACCTGTTTGTTCCTCTGTAAAATTTAGCTCTTTAATCATATATACGCCCAAAAAAGGAAGTACCATAGAGCCCGAACGATTAATAAGCATAACAATTGCCAGCATCCACGATGCAGTAGACAGCCCTTTGTATGCACTGATATAAATCTGGTACAGTTTTTTCATAAATTATAGAAACCGGTTAATACGGTATGTATAGTTACTCTAAGCGGTTCTTTTTTTCCCTTGCTTCTTTCATTGCATTAAAAAAAGCAGCTCTGCTGAGAGGCTCGTACTCTTGTGTTTCGCCCAGCATCACCAAATTTTCGCTGGCAGATTTCCTAAAGCTGTAATTAGCCAGATTCCCTGTTCGGGTGCAGATGGCGTGTACTTTAGTTACATATTCGGCTGTAGCCATCAGTGCAGGCATCGGACCAAAAGGGTTGCCCTTAAAATCCATATCCAGCCCTGCCACAACAACCCGGATACCCATATTGGCAAGATCGTTGCAAACATTTACAATCTCATCGTCAAAAAACTGAGCTTCATCAATGCCGACTACATCACATCCGTCAGCCAGAATTCTGATATTAGCAGCGGCAGGAACAGGAGTAGAACGTATTTCATTGGAATCATGAGATACTACATATTCCTCGTCATATCGCGTATCGACAGAGGGCTTAAAAATTTCTACTTTTTGTTTGGCAAACTGAGCGCGTTTTAACCGGCGAATCAACTCTTCTGTTTTTCCGGAAAACATTGATCCGCAGATTACTTCAATCCAGCCAAATTGTTCTGTGTGATTTACGGGATTTTCAAGAAACATTTCGTAATTTTCGAGCTGAAACCAGCAGTTTTTTCTGTTACTTTGTATGGAGCAAAGTTACCAAAAAAAGCTCGGCAAATTACTAATACAAATTAAAAGTTATGAAGAAAGTCTTGGAAGGAGAACTGTTGAGTATCGCCCACCGCGTATTGCAAATGAAAGAAAAAGATATAAATAAGCTGTACAAAGAAGCCAAAGAATTGTACGAAAAATTATTGATATTGAAGTTCTATCAAGATTCGGCAGCGATAGGACAGACGACAGACATAACGGAAGAAGAGCTGCAGGGAAAATTACAGGCGTTTTATGCCAAAGATAAAAATCAGGAAGAACTGGAGCGCAAGCAGATGCCCGAAGATTTGATTGAAGAAAAACATCCGCTGGTACTCGATCAGGACACAATACACAGCCAAAGTGAATCCGCGGTTTCATTGCCGGAAACAGTAAATAAAATTCAACCTGAGATAGAAGCTACAAACGAAAAAGCACCGGAATCGATTAATTACGATACGGATTTTATAAAAGAACCTTACGAAGCCGAAGAAGATGAAGCTGATGCTATATTGCACAAATATCTCGATGAACACGAAGCAATGATACAGGAAAGTGTACAAAAAGAGTCGGAAAATACAGTGTCAGAATCGCAGTTGGTTTTAGAAGATGAAAAAAATAAATTTCAGTCAGTTGATAAACAAGAAGGAAATACAGAACAAAAAACTGTGAGAGAACACGATCCGTTTTACGGATTTAACTTTGGCGATGTAGAATTTATCAGGGTAGAAGACGTAGAGGAGGTAGAAGTGAAAAAACTCGAAACAGAATTTATAGTTAAAGAAGAATTAGAAGAAAAAACTCAGCCAGAGATTGAAAGTGAAATCGCTACGCCAACAGAAGACAAAGAAGAGCAAAATCAGAATACGCTGTTTAATTTAGAAAATATTGAACCTAAACCCGTAAAAACAAAGTCTATTAACGATATCTATAACGCTACCATTGCCGTGGGACTTAATGACCGTATTGCGTTTGAAAAACACCTGTTTGGCGGTAGTGGAGAAGACTTTAACAGGGTGCTTTCTCAACTTAATACCGTATCTTCTTTAGACGAAGCTAAAAGTTTAATCGAACATTTGGTAAAACCGGAATATAACAATTGGGAAGGAAAAGAAGAATACGAAGAGCGTTTTTTGGCATTGATAGAAAATAAATTTGCTTAAAAATGGGAAAACTATATTTGGTACCTACTCCCATCGGTAATCTGCGAGATATGACTTTTAGAGCAATTGACGTTTTAAAAGAAGTAGATTATATTTTGGCAGAAGATACCCGTAATAGCGGAAAATTGCTTAAACACTTTGAAATCGGTACCCCTATGCTGAGTCACCATATGCATAACGAGCACAAAACGGTGGAGAGTTTGGTAAAGCGGATGCAGGCAGGCGAAAATTTTGCTTTGATTTCCGATGCGGGGACTCCCGCCATTTCCGACCCGGGCTTTTTGCTGACCCGTGCCTGCGTTGAGCAAGGAGTTGAGGTAGAGTGCCTGCCCGGAGCAACTGCTTTTGTGCCTGCACTGGTAAATAGCGGTTTGCCCAACGATAAATTTGTGTTTGAAGGCTTTTTGCCGGATAAAAAAGGACGCCAAACGCGATACTTGGTACTGGCAGACGAGGTGCGTACAATGATTTTATATGTATCGCCGCATAAATTGCTTAAAACACTGGAGGAGTTTAAAACCTATTTTGGAACGGAAAGACAGGTTTCCGTATCCCGCGAATTGTCCAAAATGCACGAAGAAACCATCAGAGGCACAGTAGCAGAGGTATTTGCCCATTTTGAAAGACATCCGCCAAAAGGAGAAATTGTTGTTCTTGTTGCCGGTAAAAAGTGATACTGTTCCGATTAGTATTAGGCTTTTAAATAAAATTTATCAATCTCAATAAAATAATGTTTAACTTCTTGTTTAGAGGTTAAACATTATTTTTTTGGTACTTTTGATACAAAGAGAAAAACCATGTCAGATAAAGTTACAACAAGCTGGATTGAAAATATGCAGTTTGAATCGACCAACCCAAGCGGAGAAACGTTAAAAATAGATGCCGGACCAGAAAACGGAGGCGATAATAAAGGTTTTCGTCCTAAGGCACTCATGCTGTCTGCTTTGGCAGGATGTTCGGGGTTGGATGTAGCTTCATTAATCAAAAAAATGCGTCTGGAAATAGACGATTTTAAAATAGAAACAGAAGGTTTTTTAACCGAAGAACACCCCAAAACATACCATGCCGTAACGGTAGATTACCATTTTTACGGCAAAAATCTCGATCGTGAAAAACTTCAAAAAGCAGTTGATTTATCCGTTGAAAGATATTGCGGGGTAATGGAAATGTTCAGACAATTTGCCGATGTAAAAATTAATATTCACTATCATAATTAAACAGTAGATGCGCTGGAATTTAAAACCAGAAGTTGATAAAAATACAGTCAGTCATTTACAAAAAGTATTGGGAGTTGATGAAGTTATTGCCAGATTGCTTGTTCAGCGAGGAATAACTACCTACGAAGAAGCAAAACAGTTTTTCAGACCCGCATTAAGTGATTTGCACGATCCGTATTTGATGAAAGATATGGACAAAGCCGTCATGCGCTTGGACAAAGCTTTTAAGCGCAACGAAAAAATACTTGTTTTTGGTGATTATGATGTGGACGGAACCACGGCTGTTGCGCTGATGTCTTCTTATATACAGCGTTTTTATTCAGCGGTGGATACCTATATTCCGGATCGGTATGGCGAGGGGTATGGCATTTCCTATCAGGGGATAGATTATGCATCAGATAACGGTATCTCGTTAATTGTTGCCTTAGATTGCGGCATTAAATCCATTGAGCATATAGCCTATGCAAGTGAAAAAGGAATAGACTTTATTATCTGCGATCATCACTTGCCCGGAGATAAACTGCCTGATGCGGTTGCCGTACTGGATCCTAAACGGGCGGATTGTTCTTATCCGTATAAAGAATTGTGCGGATGCGGTGTAGGTTTTAAATTGATTCAGGCACTGGAGCAAAAAAAGGGGCGTGCCCTTGATAGTTTGGTTCCTTATTTGGATTTGGTAGCCACAGCAATTGCAGCGGATATTGTACCGATAACCGGAGAAAACCGGATTTTGGCTTATTTTGGACTACAGGTAATTAATGCAAAACCTCGTCCGGGAATTAAAGCGTTGCTTGCTCTCTATAACCAAATGTCCTTTTCCATAACGGATATTGTTTTTAAGGTAGCGCCTAAAATAAATGCCGCCGGGAGGATAGAGCACGGTAATTTTGCTGTAGCACTCCTCACTAAATTTACCATGGAAGAAGCAGTTGCTGCTGCTGAAAAAATTGTTGCTTTTAATGAGGAACGGCGAAGTCTGGATCAGTCCATAACAGTCGAGGCTTTGAATCAGATTATAGAAAATAAAGAAATTAATAATAAGAGCACAGTCGTTTTTAATGCTTCGTGGCACAAAGGAGTTATTGGTATTGTGGCTTCTCGTTTGATAGAGACGTATTATCGCCCCACGCTGGTTTTTACCGAAAGCGGAGATTATTTGGCAGCTTCAGCCCGTTCGGTTAAAAATTTTGATATTTACAGTGCTTTGGAGTTGTGTTCAGAACATTTGATTCAGTTCGGAGGACACATGTATGCCGCCGGAATGACATTAAAAAAGGAAAATTACCTCGCCTTTAAGAATAAGTTTGAAGAAGTGGTTTCGGACAGAATAGAAGAAAAAGACTTGATCCCGGAGATAGAGATAGACGCAATTCTCAATTTTACGCAGCTAACCGATAAGTTTTTACGAATATTAAAGCAATTTGAACCTTTTGGACCGGGTAATATGAATCCTGTTTTTTTGACCAGAGAAGTGTACGATACCGGATACGGAAAAACCATGGGACAAAAGGACGAACACATACGCTTGTTTGTCAAACAAGCTAAAAATGCTACCCCCGGATACAGTGCGGTAGGTTTTAATTTGGGCGATCAGTTTTCTAAACTTTATCCAAGACAATTGTTTGATATGCTCTATACTATCGAGGAACACGAGTGGAAAGGCAATATAACGTGGCAAATGCAGATAAAAGACCTGCAAATGGCGTGATAAATGTTGCGAAGCATTGTTTATCTGTGTCAAATATTTATTTTTGTCCAAATTAATTTAAATATTTAATAATCAAATGAAAATAGCAGTAGTAGGCGCCTCCGGAATGGTAGGTGAAGTGATGCTGAAAGTATTGGCAGAGCGCAATTTTCCAGTTACAGAACTAATACCGGTGGCTTCAGCCAAATCGGTTGGTAAATTCATTGACTTTAAGGGCAAGAAATACGAGATAAAGTCGATGGAAGAAGCTGTGAAGATGAAGCCGGAAATTGCTATTTTTTCAGCCGGAGGAAATGTTTCTTTAGAATGGGCACCTAAATTTGCCGAGGCAGGAATTACCGTTATAGATAATTCGTCGGCATGGCGAATGGACAACACTAAAAAACTGATTGTTCCTGAAATCAATGCCGGTTTACTGACAAAAGAAGATAAAATTATTCCTAATCCCAATTGCTCTACTATTCAATTGGTAATGACTTTGGCACCGTTGCACAAAAAATACGGCATTAAAAGAGTAGTGGTTTCTACTTATCAATCCATTACCGGAACGGGTGTAAAAGCAGTTGAGCAATTGGAAAACGAATACAAAAATCAAAAAGGAGCAATGGCGTATCCGTATCCTATTCACCGAAATGCGCTTCCGCATTGTGATGTGTTTGAAGAAAACGGCTACACCAAAGAAGAAATGAAACTGACGCGCGAAACCAAAAAAATTCTTCAGGACGATTCAGTTTTAGTAACGGCAACAGCTGTCCGTATTCCGGTTGTGGGCGGACACAGCGAATCTGTAAATATCGAATTCTCAAATGAGTTTGATATTAATGAGGTAAGAAAAATCTTGCATGAAACATCAGGTATTTCCGTTCAGGATAACACAGATACTAACACCTATCCCATGCCGATTTATGCGGAGGGCAAAGACGAAGTATTTGTAGGACGTATCAGAAGAGACGAAACTCAAGCCAATTCTTTAAACTTGTGGATTGTGGCAGATAATCTAAGAAAAGGAGCGGCAACCAACGCTGTACAAATAGCAGAATATTTGGTAGAAAATAAGTTGGTTTAACATTAGAGTGTAAATAGAAAAGCCCTGCGAAACCGCAGGGCTTTTTCATTGTATTTTAGTTTTAAAATATTTGTTTACCCTTTTTTAAGGTAATCTCTCAATACATATTGCAAAATTCCGTCATTTTTATAATACTCTATTTCTATCAGCGAGTCAAATCTGGCTTCTACCTGAAATTTTAATTCTTTTCCGGAATCGTCTTTTGCCACAATATCGATTAATTTGTGAGGAACTAAGTCATTTTGCAATCCGGTAATGGTATAAATTTCTTTTCCGGTTAATCCGAGTGATTCGGCAGATTGCCCTTCTAAAAACTGTAAAGGAGCAATACCCATTCCAATCAGATTGCTGCGATGAATTCTTTCAAAACTTTCGGCTATAACCGCTTTAATACCTAAAAGATAGGTTCCTTTAGCAGCCCAGTCTCGTGATGAACCGCTTCCGTATTCTTTTCCGGCAAAAACGATGAGTGGCGTTTGGCTTTCTTTGTACTTCATAGCGGTTTCAAAAACAGTTAGCGATTCGCCTGTTGGCAGATAAGTACTGTAACCGCCTTCGCGTTGAGCAATTTTATTTTTGATGCGTACATTGGCAAAAGTTCCGCGCATCATTACTTCGTGATTCCCTCGTCGGGAACCGTAAGAATTAAAATCTTGGGGCGCTACTCCTTGTGAAATCAGATATTTTCCGGCAGCAGATTCTTCGTTAAAAGCTCCTGCTGGTGAAATATGATCTGTTGTAACTGAATCTCCCAGATAAAGCAGAACTCTTGCTTCTTTTATATCGGAAACAGGTGCTGGAATGGCTGGTAAATTTTCAAAAAACGGTGCCTGGCGAATATAGGTTGAGCTGTTATTCCACTCAAATTTTTTGCCTTTGGGTGCCAGTAATTCTTTCCAGTCCGACTCGCCTTCAAAGATAATGCTGTACACATCATCAAAATCTTTTTGTTTTAGTGATTCGTTAATTACTCCCCGAATTTCTTCGTGAGTAGGCCAGATATCTTTTAAATAAACCGGTTCGCCATTCGGATCATAATCCAAAGGCTCGTTGATGAGATCTATATCAACGCGTCCTACAAGCGCATAAGCAACTACGAGCATTGGCGACATTAAAAAATTCATTTTTACCTGAGGGTGTACTCTGGCTTCAAAGTTTCGGTTTCCGGATAGTACAGAAGCCACTACTAAATCGCCTTTTGTAACTGCCTCAGCAACAGGAGCAGGTAGCGGTCCGCTGTTTCCGATACAAGATGTACATCCGTATCCGACCGTATGGAAGCGCAGGGCTTCCAGATCTTCTAAAAGACCGGAACGCTGCAAGTATTGTGTTACTACTTTAGAACCGGGCGCCAAGCTGGTTTTTACCCATGATTTGGTACGCAGTCCTTTTTGGATTGCTTTTCGGGCTACAAGTCCCGCTCCGATCATTACCTCTGGATTTGAAGTATTGGTGCAGCTTGTAATTGCAGCGATGACGATATTTCCGTCACTAAGAACATATTCTTTATTTTTTTGTTTAATTCTCACTGAGCGCAAAGAATCCTGAACTACTTGAGTAGGCTGTTCTGTAGATTGTCCTTTTTCGTGATAGATAAATTCTGTTCCTGATCCCCCTTCGGAAAGCCAGGCGTGCTCGCGTCTTTCTTTGGTTTCTACATAGGTACGGTTGTATTCATCTTTAAGCAGTTTAGAAAACGCTGAACCTAAGTTTTTTGCCAAAATTTTATCCTGCGGACGTTTAGGTCCGGATACAGTTGGTTCTAAAGAGTTTAAATCCAGTTCTAAAACGGCAGAATATTCTATGTTTTCACTTCCGGTACGCCAAAGCATATTGTTTTTACAATATTCTTCAACCAATTGTATCTGTTCTTCGCTGCGGTTGGTAATCCGCATATAGTTCAGCGTTTGCTGGTCGATTGGAAAATAGGTTACTGTACATCCAAATTCAGGTGACATATTGGAAATTGTAGCCCTGTCTGTTACGGATAAATTGTCTAATCCTTCTCCGAATACTTCGACAAATTTTCCAACTACGCCATGTTTGCGTAACAGGTTGGTAATAGATAAAACCATATCAGTCGCTGTAGAGCCCTGAGGTATTTTGCCGGTAAGTTTAAGTCCGATAACTTCGGGACAGGTAAAATAAATAGGTTGTCCAAGCATAGCAGCTTCGGCTTCAATACCACCTACTCCCCATGCAATTACACCTATTCCGTTAACCATTGGTGTATGTGAGTCCGTTCCAACCAAAGTGTCTGGAAATGCCCATCCGTCTCTTTCGATAACTCCTTTTGCGAGATACTCTAAGTTTACCTGATGGCAGATTCCCATTCCCGGCGGAACTACTGTAAAATTAATTAAACCCTGTTGTGCCCATTTTAAAAGTTCGTAGCGTTCGGAATTGCGTTCATATTCCTTGATAACGTTTTCTTTATAGGCATAGTCTGTTCCGTAATAATCTACTTGTACGGAGTGGTCTATCACTAAATCTACGGGGATTGCCGGATTTATTTTGTTGCCATCTTTTCCTTGTCGGATATATTCTTCGCGCAAAGAAGCAATATCAACCACGGCAGGCACTCCTGTAAAATCCTGCATTAAAACCCTTGCCGGTTTAAAAGGAATATCTTTGTCTGTTCCTTTGGGATCCCAATTGAGTAGGGTGTCTAAATGTTCGTCTGTAATCACATAGCCATCGTGGTTGCGAAGTACATTTTCGAGTAAAATTCTAATGGAAAAAGGCAGTCTGTGAATGTCTTTTCCTTCATCCTGTAGTTTTTGCAGCGATGCAAATTTGTATTTAGCCATAGTTGTTAGTTTTTAGCTTTCAATTTACGCAAAAAAAATACAAATTCAACAGAAAAAGTAGAAATAAGATATTACTGTTTACAACTATATTCCTTCATGGATTATTTTAAAACTAAAAAATGGCGATTTTTGACAGAATTAAAGAATAATAATCTTTTGTTTGCTCCAAGATAAAACTGTAATCCTGTCTGAATAATTAGGAAAGCAAAAGTTGTTTTCTGTAAGACGGATATTTCCTATGTGGTAATCAAATTTTAGATGATCGAACTTTACAGTTTTCAATTCCCATTCTTTGTGATGGATTTCGTATTGATACAGGTTTTTGTTTGCATAAACGTAGAGACAATATCGTTCAGTCAGCCAAGCTTGTAAAGGCGTTTTTTGAGTAACCGTTTCACCAATTTGATATGTTGCTTTAAAAAAGAAAGCTTTCTTTTTATTGTAGGAGTAATATTTTTTGGCTTCTCTTTTCATGGTTGACTTTTCGTAAGGCAATCCTGATAAAGTTCGCGAAACGAAGGCAGATAAACTGTTTCCAGCTTCTATATTTAAAAAATAAACACCCGGTTTTTCGTTAACTTTTACGTATGTGCGGACATTAAGTTCTTCAAAATTGGAAATGAATCCGATGTGAGGCAGACCGCGCGGACGTATTTTTTCCATTGTAAACGGAACAAGGGAGATGTAATATTTACCTTCAAAGTTGTCTAATTCTATTTGCTGCGGAATATGTTTGCGCAACTCCTCAAATGAAACCTCAAAGTGAAGAAATATCAGACGATTCCATTCCTGATAGTAAACCCACGATTTTTGCGGCATTTGCCAAGGTCTGTGAGAAGTACAGGACAAAATTTCTTTTATTTGTGTAGTCACAGTACGTTTCTTTCTATTTGACATTGTTATATTACAAATATAGCTAATTAGATTTATGGCTTAAGTTTATATGAGATATAAATTATTTTTGCTTTATTGATTAAATGGTATTTAATAGGAAATACAAGTTACTTTTTAAATTCACTTTGCAAGAAATCAATTGTTTGTTCTAGTTCTTTTTCATCCATTGAGGCAAAACCAAATCGGAATGCATTTTGCTTTTTGTCTATTCTTAAAATTTTAAGTTTAGGGTTAGATATTAATTTTTCTACAGATAAATTGGCATTGAGTTTTATCCATACTGCCATTCCGCCTGTAGGTAAGGTATAGGAAATATATGGTACAAGTTTTTCCTTTAATAAATTGTCGAGAAAATCTCTGCGTTGCTGATAGGTTTTCTTTGCTTTTTTAAGATGGCGTTTTAGCTCGCCTCCCTTGATTAAAGATGCTAAAGCATTTTGCATATACCCGTCACCGCCCACATCAATGACCTTGCGGAGGGAGGTACATTGTGCTATAAAATTTTTGGGAGCTACCATAAAGCCTATTCGCAGAGAAGGATCTAATATTTTGGAGAACGAACCAATGTAAATTACATTTCCTTCATGATTTCCGCTTGCTAAAGGCAGATAAGGCGATGAGGTGTAGTGATAATCATAATCGTAATCGTCTTCAATAATAGCAAAGCTATATTGTTTGGAAAGCTCTAAAAGTTTAATTCTTCTATTTACGCTTAAGGTCACCGTAGTCGGATAATGGTGGTGCGGAATAACGTATACAGCGGTAATCTTTTTCTTTTTACACAGAACTTCAATAGCGTCTGTATCAATTCCATATTCATCTACGGTCACTTCCGTCAGATTAGATCCTGTTTTTTCAAATGCTTTATTGGCAACCGGATAGCCGGGTTTGCCTACAATAATATTTGTATGTGAATCCAAAAGCAGCCGGGAAGCTAGATAAATGCTCATTTGTGCACCGTGCGTTATTAAAATATTGTCGGCTGAAATATTTAAACCTCTTGTTTCTGACAGATATTGAACCATTTCTTCTCTTAGCTTCAAGGTACCTTGTTCTGTTCCTAAATGAGCATTTTTTATAGTATGTCTTTTAGAAGTATAAGATCGGTAGGTCTTTAACAACTCATCAATAGGTGATAATCGTACATCCGGATGCCCGTCATCAATTATGATATCAGGAATATTTTCCGTTTTGGTTTCGTCAATATGTTTATTTGTAATTTTTAAAGGAAGATTAAAATTGTTGTCATAAGAGATACTGCTTTTTAAACTGTTCCATTTTTGGGGTTGCAGTATAGGAATATGCTCAGAAACACAAGCTTGTTTTTTAGGAATAATTGTTATCCAGTCTTGTGCATTTAGTTCTTCGTAGGCAGTAATAACTGTTTTGCGGTGCACATTTAGAGTTTTTGCCAGTTTTCTGCTGCCCGGTAAGGGCGTGCCGGCTTTTAACGTACCATTTTGAATAGCGTTTATAATGGAAAAAGCAATTTGGTTGTAAAGCGTAATATTGCTTTTTTTATCAATGGAAATAATGTGCTCGAACGGAAACATACTGGACTGCTTGCTAAGTGAAATCTGGTATACAAATATAGTCCTGTTTAAAAGTATTTTCGCACTATAAATCAAAATATTTTAAACAATGGATTACACAATTAAAAAAGCAGGTCTGGAAGACTTGGACACCGTAGCAGAATTATTCAATTTGTATAGGATTTTTTATCGCCAGACGGATAACTATGAGAAATGCAGAACGTTTATACAAGAGCGTTTGGATAACGAGCAGTCCAATATTTTTCTGGTTTATATTGGAGATAAAGCTGTTGGTTTTGTTCAGCTGTACAAATTATACCACTACATTAAACTTAAAAAACAGTGGTTGTTGAGCGACTTATTTGTTCATCCGGATTATAGAGGAAAAGGACTTTCTGTGGCTTTGATAGACCGAAGTAAAAAATGGTGTGAAGAAACAGAGGCTTGCGGATTGATGCTTGAAACTGAAAAAACGAACGATATAGGCAACCAGCTATATCCGCGTTGTGGTTTTGAGCATGATGGATCTCACAATTATTATTATTGGTGGAAATAAAAACAATGGCAGACGAATTAAGTCTGCCATTATTTATATCTTAGTATGTTATGAGTAAAGAAATTTTAGACAATTTAGAAGATATTCTCAAAAGAATAGAAAGAGCCTGTATCAGCAGCGACAGAGCTCCTGAGGAAGTTAAGCTATTATTAGCCACTAAAACGGTATCTGCTGATCGAATCAAAACAACACTACAAGCAGGGCAAAAGCTGATAGCCGAAAATAAAGTACAGGAATTAAAACAAAAATATGAAGCATTAAAAGAGATTCCGCATACCAATCACTTTATCGGGCATCTTCAAACCAATAAAATTAAAGATATACTGAAGTACGATGTTACCTGTATTCAATCGCTTGACCGCTTAGATTTAGCTGAGAAGCTGCAACAGCGCTTGGAGTACGAAGGTAAAACTATAGAAGTCCTGATACAGGTAAACACTTCTGAAGAAGAAAGTAAGTTTGGTGTACATCCTGATCAAGCGATAGAATTGGTAAAGCAAGTTGCACAATTTGACAGGCTTAAAATCAAGGGATTAATGACGATTGGACTGTTCAGTGCCGAAACGGAAAAAGTGCGCCGCTGTTTCCGATTGTTGAAAAATATTCAGGAACAAATTATAGACATGAATATCCCGAATGTTGATATGCAAGAACTCTCTATGGGTATGAGCGGAGATTTGGAAACCGCAATTGAAGAAGGCGCAACTATTGTGAGAGTTGGAACCGCAATTTTTGGACAGCGGATTTATCCCGACAGTTACTACTGGAATGAAAAGAAATAAAATTGTAATAAGCTGATATATATCATTTTTTGATCAGTTCACGGGCTTTAATTTTACATTATAAAACTGAAGAATCTGAGAAGATGAAAATAGAACAGATATATACCGGATGCATTTCACATGCAGCTTATTATGTAGAAAGCAAAGGGGAAGCCGCAATTTTTGACCCTTTGAGAGATACGCAGCCTTATATAGATAAAGCAAAGGCAGATGATGCAGTAATTAAATATGTGTTTGAGACTCATTTTCATGCTGATTTTGTAAGCGGTCATTTGGATTTGATGAACAAAACAGGAGCAAAAATAGTATTTGGACCTACAGCAACTCCAAATTATGATGCAATCATTGCAGAAGACAATCAGATTTTTACAATAGGAGACATTAAAATACAGGTATTGCATACTCCGGGGCATACAATGGAAAGCACAACCTATCTTATTTATGATGAATCAGGTAAAAAACATGCTATTATTACAGGAGATACTCTGTTTATAGGCGATGTTGGACGACCTGATCTTGTACAGTTAGTGAAGTCGGATTTAACGGAAGAAATTTTAGCACGCCACTTATTCAGATCTTTGCGAGATAAAATTATGACACAGCCGGATCATTTAATTGTATACCCCAATCACGGGGCAGGGAGTGCGTGTGGTAAAAATATGAGTAAGGAAACAATGGATACGCTCGGAAATCAAAAGCAGACGAATTATGCTTTACGAGCTGATATGACAGAGGATGAGTTTGTTAAAGAAGTTTTGTTTGGGCTAACGACACCTCCGCAATATTTTCCTAAAAATGTATTGATGAATATTGGCGGATACGAAAGTTTGGATAAGATTATGGAAAGAGCCAATCAATCTTTGTCTTTAACTGATTTTGAACATACTATTCAAAATAAAGATGTGCTTATTTTAGATACTCGTGATGCTTCTGATTTTGCGGTAGGTTTTATTCCGGGAAGCATCAATATCGGGTTAAACGGACCATTTGCGGTGTGGGTAGGCGAGTTGATTGCAGATATTAAACAACTTGTTGTATTGGTTGCCGATAAAGGCAAAGAAGAGGAGAGTATTATTCGTCTTTCGAGAGTGGGATATGACTGCACAATCGGATATTTGACAGGAGGATTTGACACGTGGAAAAATGCCGGTAAAGAGATAGAGAAAATAAAAAGGATCTCTCCTGTTGAAATGGATAAATGGTACAGAGAAAATGCTGACAGGGTTTTATTAGATGTTAGAAAAACGGGAGAATATGAAACAGAACATTTAAAAGATGCTGTTTTTGTACCGCTGAACAAATTAGAGCAGCAAATCAACAGTCTAAATACATATAGCGATTATATAATTTACTGTGCAGGAGGGTACAGAAGCATGATTGCAGCATCTTTAATGCTTAAAAGCGGATTTAAAAATGTGTGCGATGTATTAGGAGGATACGGAGAAATAGCAAAGTATAGCAAATTGAGGAAAGAGAGTTTGACAACAGTGTAATCATTCCATAACAAAAGAAATAATATTTGGTGTTGGTTTTATATAATTGTCGGTTATTCAAATTTTAAAGATTATTTTGGACAAAACAGATTTTTCATGGTAAGAAAGTTTTTTTATGAATAACCGACTACTACAAGAGGCAGTGTTAATGTGGAGACACTGCCTCTTTTTTTATTATTGCTTAATCATTAGTATTAATTTTTTAGATTTGTGAAGAGATATTATTCGTGAGGTTGAAAAAATGTATCGCCTAGTGGTCTTTAATGTCATGGCTCATAATCAGGACGATTACGTAAAGAACTTTAGCTTCCTTATGGATGAAACAGGAGAATGGAAACTTTCCCCAGCCTATGACTTAACATTTTCGAGTGGCATTGGAGGAAAGTAAAGTGCTATGTTTATAGGTGTAGGAAAAAATGCTACTACACAACATTTGGAAAAACTTGTTTTGACAGTGGACTTTTCCAAGGAACTGGTAAAAAAAATTTTAGATCAGACAAGAGAAGTATTAAGCTTATCGGGTAAGTTGTCTGAAGAATTGGATGTTAGTAAAACTAATACTAATCTTATCGGTAAGGCTATTGATAAATATCTAAGATAAAAGACTGGAAATATACCGATTGTAAAGCATAGGATAAGACGTAAAAGAATGATTTATCAAATCACTTCTTGTCTTCTAGCATACGCATCAATCGTTCTACCTGCTGTTTCAAGTATTTGTTTTCCTCTATCAAATGCTCAATATAATCTTGTGATGAAATATAAACATTTCCGAAGTTTTTTACCTTGCTATAATTATTAAAAGTGCTTGTTGCGTTATCATCAAGTAAGTTTATAAATTCTACTTCTAGAAGATCTGCAATCGCTTTTAAGCGTTCTAAGTCAAGTTTTACTTGACCACTTTCAATTTTACTATAAGTGCGTTGTGAAATATCCAATTTCTCAGCCATAAATTCTTGACTGTATCCTTTGATTTCACGTAGTGAGCGAATTTTTTTTCGGGTTTCTACCATTTTTGTTCTTATTTAGACTGTAAAGGTATAAAATATTCTTTTTTAGTCATACATAAATTGGCTCTTTTTGGAGAAGTTTGTATCCGTATTTAGTATCCCTAAAACCGTTTTTTTATGTTTGGATTTTTAATCATTTTATTTATTGTGGCTTTAATTGTTACAGGTCTTTCCTATAATTCCTTGCAAAAATTGTCACAAGATATTAGAGAAAAAGCATCGAATGCTCAGGTCTCTGTTAGTAAGAAATTGACATTGATTAATCAGCTGATTGAGGTTGTCAAAAATTATCAGACAGCTGAACAAATGGTTCATCTCAAGGTTTCCCAAGATGCTACCCAAAGTAATTTAGAAGGGGCTTATCATCAATCTGGAAGTGTATTTTCAACAATACAAGGAATGGCAGACCGTTTTCCGAACTTAAAAGCGGACTCACAATACCATCGTTTAATACACAGTATTCAAGAATGTGAAAAAGATATTCAGTATTGTAGAGAAAAATACAATCAATCAGTAAAGCTTTATAATACTAAAAGACTGACTATTCCAACGGTTTTTATAGCTAAGTCCTTAGGTTTCTCAGATGCACCTTACTTGGAATTTGACCATTCAGGAGTGCAAGAAGTTTCCACGTTAAAAGATTTTACAACGGATGACGGAGAACGTTTGCAAAAGATTTTTAGTGGTGCGGGAGATAAAATTAAAAATGCTGCAAAAGATATGGGCAAAGTGGGAAAAGACTTTGCTGATAAAATGAAAAAAGAGTAATAGCCTAAACTAAATTTATAAATTATGAGTACAGAAGTAAAAGCAAAGTATAATTTCGAGATAACGAAAGAACGGGATTACACTGTAGTATCTTACAGAAAAACACCAATAAGCTATAAGCTGGCAACCTCACAACTTGCTTATGTAATGATAATTCCAGCAGCTATACTAGCTGTATTAATCGTAGTTTCAATGAGAAGTAAAAATGGCATATTTTGGGGGTTTATGCTTTTTTTCTTTTTTATAATAGCGCTTGGAGTTGTTTATACGTTCATTTTAAATTACTTCCGTACTAAAAAAATACATGAATTTAAAATTAGCGATAGAGATATTATTGTCGGTAAAAAAACTTATAACAGGGAGCATGTACATTCCTTTTTTATACAAAGAACACATGTAACGTATCATAACGTCCAAACTGTTCATGAGATTATCGAAAAATCAAACAATAAAATATGCATTCGTTACGGTTCTAACGATGTCGTTTTAGCGAAAGGGTTGGGAGAAAAAGATGCCGAAATCATGTTTGATAGAATAAGAGAGCTTACAAGTTTACAATAACCCCAAATAGACATTACAAATTTAAAATTCATTTTTAATTCTAACTTATTATGAAACACCACATCTTACTTGCGTTTATGTTCCTTATTGGAACAAGTGCTTTTGCACAAAAAATTCCAACCCCTGAATTTACAGGAAGACCATATGCATTGGAAAATAACACACTTTCTGAACTGGAGCGCGTTGATGCTCAACATGAACAAAAGCATAAAATGATGGGATATGCAGGCGTTGAAATTTATTACACGGCATTTACTCCATCTTCAACAGCTCAATTCTCAAAAACTAAGCTTCCTAAATTTGTTATAAGCGTTGAAAAAGGTGTTGATCCTGCGGATGCATTTACCCTTATCAAAGGTAAAGTAAAAAAAGGAAAGAGAAGTTTTCTTATTTCAACAATGCAAGGAACATTTACAAAAGCAAAATCTACGAATGAAGTGCAGGTTACTGTAACGTATAAGAAGATCAAAGATAATTTATACGAAATTATTCTGCCTGATAATATTGAAACAGGTGAGTACGCATTTGTACCGAACGGAACAGATGAGATGAGTGCAGGAAACAAAATGAAAATCACCTGTTTTGGTATTGAATAAACTAATCAAATAACATGAATTGTGAAAACAAAGATTTTAACTTCGATAATATTTTTTCTTATTCTATCTAATATTTATGCACAGGATAGAACAAATAAATCATTGCCAAATATTGCAAGTGAAGCTTTATGGTCTTTAGATAAAGCTACAGGATGGATGCTCGGTAGTGATGGTCAGTGGCTTGAAGGAAAAAATAAAATACAAAAAGAAGGGTTAGGCTCTGCTGATTCTAAAAAATTCAATGAGGGGCTTTTTAAATTAGGAACGGATAATTTTTCTAAGATTGAAATTAGAAAAATAAAAATAGAGGGAGTTGATTTTTATATTTTGCTGAAACATTTTATAACACATAAATACATGTTTCCAACTGATATAAAAGATCACTCTATGTCAGCAATTACTTTTTTAGTATTCAAACCTAATTCAGCAGAAAAGCAAAGAGGACAAGATTTTTATGAGCTATCTCTGTACTATATGGGAGTGGTTGATAATAGTGATGATTATATAAAAACGATACGTTCTGAAATAAATGATGAGGCTATAAAACATCCTTGGATTAGTACTTCTGATGGTACAACTGTATCACTAAAAGTGTATCATAAATTATCAGATACGGATAAATCTGTATCACGCTTTTTTATCAATACATCAGAGGATATTGTTAATAGTCATTTATTGCTTCCTATCCCGCAATCTTTAGGTTTGGATAAAAAACCTCTAAACGACTACTATTTTGAGGTAGATGTAACTCAAACAAAGGGGCTACTTGATTTAATTATTAAAAAACAAAAGGTATGAAAAAATCACTTTTACTATTGCTTTTAACGGTCATTTTTATTGGCTGTTCTTCTGATGATTCAGGAAACTCAAATACTGACGATAATTCATTCAATCCACCGTCATGGATTTTGGGTAAGTGGACAACAGACGTTAGTTCAGTACCTAGAATTGCTAACAGAAATCTATCATCATCATCAGAATTAGGGTTTGAATTTAAAGCGGACGATCTTTGTTACATTACATCAGGCGTAACAACTTGCTTTAAAACTATGTTAGGAACAACTAACGGAGCAATTACTGAAGAAAAATCAGATACACATTACAAGGTAAGCATTACCATTCATGCAACCACTTACAATTATCATTTTGTCAAAATATCTGATACCGAAATTCAAGAGATTATTTCTGACCCGAACGGATATGTAACTTTATATAGTCAGGATCATCAAGGCAGTGATGTAGTAACGTGCTTTGAAAAAGTCTTTGCAGGACAGCATCACTTTATTGCTATAGCTAAAGATGGTACACTTTGGGCATGGGGTAATAATGCCTATGGAGAGGTTGGAGATGGTTCTACTACTGATCGAAAGTCCCCAGTTCAAATTAGTTCGGAAACAGGATGGACAAACATTTATCCGGGACAAACACATAATTTAGCGATAAAAGAAAACGGTACACTCTGGGCTTGGGGTCGAAATAATTATGGGAAATTAGGTCTTGGAACCGAAGGAGGGACAATATTAATACCTACACAAGTAGGTTCTGACACGGATTGGAAAGAAGCGACATCTGGAGATCGTGGCAGTGTTGCCATAAAAAACAACGGAACCCTTTATACTTGGGGAGCTAACATCAATGGTTATCTAGGAAGTGGTATAGTGCAGCAGAACCATAAAAACTTAGTGCCAACACAGATGGGAACCGAAACGGATTGGAAGTCTGTCTCTGGAAAAAGATGGCATGTAATTGCGATTAAAAATAATGGTACTCTTTGGTCTTGGGGAAGAAATTATGCTGGTCAATTAGGAATAGGAACAGCTGGTACGGATAAGCACAAATATAGTCCTGTTCAGGTGGGTACAGCTACTGACTGGAAGTGGGTTGGAACTAGCCATGAATTCTCGTATGCTTTGAAAGAAAATAATACTTTATGGTCTTGGGGTTCAAGTAATGGTTTACTTATAAATAAAACTGTTCCTACTCAAATGGGGGCTGATAATGATTGGAAAACAGTTTCAATATACACGAGTGATAATAATGGTAATAATTATGATTCAGCATTAGCCTTATTAACTAAACAAGACGGTACCTTTTGGGCTTTCGGGGGAGACCGTTACGAGAGGTTGGGGAACGGTTCAGAACATGGAAGATATCAAGTACCAACGCAAATAGGTACGGATGCCAACTGGGAAAGTATAGTTGTCAATTTATATGAGTCTAATGGTATAAAATCAGACGGAACCTTTTGGGTATGGGGAAGAAATTATATGTTTGAGAATGAAAACGTTGATTATATTTCTTCGCCAAAACGGTACAATTGCAAATGAAATAAATTGATATATGAGAGTTGCTAAATTCAAACGGGTAGGAAATAGTTACTTTTGAAGATACTTCATTATTGAATATTAAAATTACGCAAACTAGATTTATGTTCCGGTAAAACGTCACAAGGAATAAACAAAAAATTATAATACAATAACAATCAAAAACTATTTTATTTATGAAACTAAATTTATTAAAGAGTTTGGGAGTTACGGCATTTGCAATTTTCACTATAATAGGATGTTCTAGTTCGGATGATAATGGAGGAAATCTTAATGGTGATGATGATACTGCTCCTGTAGGAACAGATGAATTCGAGGTTATACAAAAATTTGATACGTCGTTCATAAGTAGCGGGGATGTCATCAGCGTATCAGCTTTGCAAAATGATGGGAAAATACTGATTGCAACAATGAATGGAATTGTCAGACTTAATCCTGATGGCACGGTTGATAATAGCTTTCATGTTAGCGGAGTTCCCAATAATAATGGAGCATCTTATTATTGCAAATCGATAGCCGTACAAAATGATGGAAAAATCCTTTTAGGCTATTATTCATTTAACGGTTCAAATCAGGTGTTATTCAGGTTGAATGCAAACGGTTCTGTTGATAATAGTTTTACACCTAACATTAAAGGAGAGATTGATACTTACCAACGATCTGTGAATGCAATATTACCATTAAATGACGGCAATATCATTATAGGAGGACAATTTGCGAAAGTGGATAATCATAGCTACTATTATCATTTAGCTAAGCTTGACCAAACGGGTTCACTTATTCAAGATTTTCAACCCAGAATAAGCCCTGAAATCTTAAATGATGTTTCAAAATTATTTTCATTGTCAGGAAATAAGTTTATGGTAACTGGGGCTCTTTTTACCAATCAATACTTAGCTCCTTTGCGTGCAAATGCTATTATATTTGATCATAATGGAAACTTGTATGAAGATTTCAATTTTACTGAAGATTTATGGGTGCAACATCCTGCTCCATCATTAAAAAGAATATTATCAGTTGAGGTACTTTCTGACGAAAATTTTCTATTCGGGGGCAATTTCAGTTCAATCATGAAAGTCAACAAAAATGGGAACAGGATAGGCGATCTTTCTCTGAGCAACGAACAAATAAATACTATATGTGCTTTTGATAGCAATCGCTTTCTAATTGGTAGTGAAACAATGACATCATTTCTTGATGAGCAGTATACCAAGTTCTTTAGTGTTTATGATCTATCAAGTAATACAAGAAAGACAATTTCTCTGGGATATGATGATGGAATAGTCAAAAATATTATCGAGGAAAGTGGAGATGCATATTTATTATTAGGACGATTTCAAAAAGGCTCAGAGGTTACAAATATTATACGTGTAAAAAAACACCCATAAAGCTTTGAACAAGATTATCACTCATTAACAGGATAATATTCCTTGTATTTAGCATAATGATTGTGATATAAGGTATCAATTCCTATTGATTCGCAAGGGTTAATAGGAATTTTTATTTACCAATATCAGTATATTAAAGCGAGGATTCAATGAAATTTGATGACCACGATACGTTATTTGACCGAAAGACAGCCACCAGATATTTTGGGCTTATAAACCACAGTACACTTGCCGTATGGGATTGTACCAAACGCTATAATCTGCAATTTAAAAAAAAGATTCATCAAAATACAACACAAATGAATTCATAAAATTTCAAGATAAGTTTGATACTCTAAGGAATTTTCAAAATGAATCAGTCGATGGTGATAACGCTAAATATCAGATGTTAAATAGTTGTTTTAAAAAACAAGATATAACAATTAATAGAAATGATGATGACAAAGCTAATCCTTTTTATATCTAAAAGTATAAACTATTTAGGGGGAAAACAAAAAGAGACCTCTTCACATAGACATAAATATTACTTGATAAAGAATAAAATATTTCAACATGTAGGTAATTTGTTTTGAAGAAAAAACATTTTATGAACTTGTAAAATAAGTCGTATAGTGGCTGAAAGAGAAAAATAATGTAATCTGTTATATACTGTTATCAAATGAAGAGGCAGTGTGCAATTGTTAAATATTAACTCGTTGTGCATTATATTTAAGGATATAAAAAGGAGAGGTTAGTTGTTTATTGTTCTGATAATCAGTGAATTGATTTAAATGAAAAACGATTTAGAATGAACAACTTACGGGAAACTTACGAAAGAATATTGGAAGTTTTAAGAAAAATATCGACAGACAGGCAATTACCTATGCAGCGCACACGTTCAATAATGAGCGATCTTGAAGTTATTGGCCTGAGTTTGACAGCCGAATATATGGGTATCGATAGTGAGAACGACTTTTTTCGAAAGCTTCCCTGTTATTTTCGTGGTAAAATCCACTGTACGGTATACAATAGAAGAAAGCGGAGATTGATGCCCTATCAGAATGCTATCCGGATGAAACTTGCTGAATCATTCAATGAATCCGAAGATGTATTTATCTTGGACAGCATACCCTTGGAAGTCTGTAAAATTGCTCGTAGTTCCCGTTCAAAAATATGTAAAGAGGAACTCTACAGCATGCCGGCCAAAGGATACTGTGCCTCGAAAAAATGTACTATTATGGCTATAAATTTTATGCTGTCTGTTCGTTAAAAGGTGTTTTTCAAGCGATTGACCTTAGTCTGGCAAATGTCCATGATACTCATCACCTGAATGACCTCCGAGATCAGATTTCGGACTGCACCCTGCTAGGAGACAAAGGATATCTGTCAGCAGCGGTACAGCTGAATCTTTTTAAAACTTCCAATATTAGGCTGGATACGCCCAAAAGAAGCAATCAAAAGAAATACAAACCTCAATTCAGTTTGTTCAGAAAATCTAGAAAGCGAATTCAAACCTTGTTTTCGCAAATGTGTGATCAGTTCATGGTAAGACGAAATTACGCCAAATCATTTGACGGATTCAAAACTAGGATTTTAACAAAAATTACAGCTATGACCGTCATTCAATACATCAACAGAAATATAAACAATTTAAAAATTAGCATTATTTAAAATGCACAACGAGTTATACTTATCATTACCACTTTTTGCAAGATGTATAAACGCTAAACCCCTTATTATACTGGTTTTTGAACGATTTTCAGTTACCTGTTTTTCCAATTTTGCAATGGGTCACCGCAGAGGTCACTAAAATAATGCTATTTAATGACCTTTTTTGAATATTCCTAAAAACAAAAAACGCTGTAAACTTAAGTTTTACAGCGTTTTAGTTCTTTTTGATATTTCACTTTGCAGAAAGGAAGGGATTCGAACCCTCGACACAGTTACCCGTGTACTACCTTTCCAGGGTAGCCTCTTCAACCACTCGAGCACCTTTCTATTTTGTTTGCGGTTGCAAATATAATAAAATTATTGTTCCATTTCTCCACAAATAGGAGTTTCAAATGCTTTTTTAAAATCGGGGATATTTTTTTGGCGTAATAAAAACATCAATTTAGTGATAGCTGCCTCAGTTGTAATATCTTTGCCCGAGATGACGCCTATTTCTTTGAGTTCTGTGCTGGTTTCGTATTTTCCCATTAATACACTCCCGCTGGAGCATTGGGTAACATTAATAACCTTTAAACCATTTTGTATTGCCGTTTGTAGAGTACTTATAAACCATTTTTCAGTAGGAGCGTTGCCTGAACCATACGTTTCAAGTACAATGCCTTCTAAGTCTTCGATGTTTAAAATAGTTTCTAAAACTTTTTGTTGAATGCCGGGAAACACTTTTAAAATCATTACGTTTCTTGACATTTCTTTGTGTACCGTTAGCGGTAACTTTGCTTCTTTAAAGACTAAAAGAGGCTTATTTATGCGTAGGTTAACCCCCGATTCTGCTAAGTGCGAAATATTTGGTGAGGTAAAAGCGTTAAATAGCTCAGCACTTACTTTTGAGGTGCGGTTTCCGCGATATAGCTTGTACTCAAAATACAGGCATACTTCTTGAATTACCGGCATATTGTTTTCCTGAAGGGCTGCAATTTGTATAGCTGTGATAAGGTTTTCTTTAGCATCCGTACGCAAATCGCCGATAGGGAGCTGAGAACCTGTTAAAATGACGGGTTTATGCAGGTTTTCGAGCATAAAGCTCAGTGCCGAGGCCGAATAAGACATGGTGTCTGATCCGTGAAGAATAACAAATCCGTCAAATTTAGTATAGTTTTTTTCAATAATCTCTGCCATTTGCGTCCACATCTCTGGGCGCATATCAGAAGAATCAATAGGCGTTTCAAAAGAAATAGACGATATAGAGCAATCAAGCAAGTGAAGTTCTGGTATACGCTCTACCAGTTGAGTAAAGTTAAAAGCGCGTAAAGCTCCGGTTTTAAAATCCTTAACCATGCCAATGGTACCGCCGGTATAAATTAAAAGAATTGATGGTTTATTGCTCATTTGTTAATTTTAATTTATTGATAACCGGATTAGCATACATGGCTAAAAAACTATCCACTACAGTTTTGTCCTGTTTGTTGACGCGCAGTTCTAATCGACGTTCGAAAAGCAGTTTTTCTTTCTCTGTATATTTATTCACAAATCTATTGCTGTTGTGCAAAATATCATACGCTACATAATTGGTAGGCCAAAGGTAGTAATCCTTTATAATTGATTGGTCAATGGCATTTGCCACTGCTTGAATCTGTTTGTTGACTTTATCGGTGCTATTTTTGATTTCGTCCAGTTCGCTGTCCAGAATATTGCCAATATGAATGTGAATTCCTTTCTTTTGTCCTACAATACCGCTGTATAGATTGATGAAGTCTTCGTTTTTCTCTTTGATATATATTTCATCTTTAGCTTTGGCGATAATTTGAGGCATTTTTAAGGCATCTGTCGGATCGTATTCATAGGAAATAGAAACGGGAACAATTTTTATCTTTTTAAAATAGTCCATTAAATTATTTTCGTCAGCAGCCATCCCCAGCATTTTTAAAACCCCAGGATGAGTGGCGTCATTGCCGTCTTTTGTTCTGCCTTCGCGCTGGGCAATCCACACCGAACGATTTTTGTTAACCAATAAATCCTGTATGTATTCTGACATTAATTTAGAACTTTCCAATAATTCTCTGGGCGGAAGATTTCTTCTTACCAAAAAATTCCGGTTTACTTTTGCCAGGGCGAGTAGAAAAGTTTTTTGAACCAGATTATCTCCTATAGCTGACGCGGTCATAATAAGCCCGTGGTCTTTTAATGTCACATTCAGCAGAGACGTGTCCATAATAATGTCTCGGTGATTGGATATATATAAATAGGCAGTGTCTTTTTCCAGTTTTTCAAATCCGGAAGTAGTTAATCCGCTGGAGCTTTTCTCAAGAATCCGCTGTATGGCATGATAAGCAAAATCAGATTGGAATTGTTGTATGGAATTGACCTGCATTAATGCTTCCATCCATTCTTCTTCTGTTTTATCCGGAAAAGTAAAACCCATTAACGCTTTGATCATAGGATGTTTAGAAATTTTTTGTAAAATTTCATTGACTTCGTGATCGTGATAATGGCGTATTGAATCAAACTTGTTAGACATTAGTATCTTTATTATTGTAAAATGTGTATTACCATTGTTAAATGCCAAAAACAGCTTTTGAATTAGCTGTAGTTTGTCGTGCTATCTCTTCTAATGGGAGATTGTAAATTTCGGCTATTTTTTCTGCAATACTTACTATGTAAGCACTTTCGTTTCTCTTGCCTCTATACGGTACAGGTGCAAGATACGGAGAATCGGTTTCTAATACGATATTCTCTAAAGAGATTTTGTTTAGAAACTGATCTATTTTCCCGTTTTTGAATGTAGAAACTCCTCCGATTCCCAATTTTAAATTGTAAGAGATGGCTTGTCTGGCTTGTTCTTCTGTTCCTGTGAAACAGTGAAATATGCCTCTCAAATCCGGTGATTTTTCTCTTTCTAAAACTTCAAAAACTTCGTCAAAAGCATCTCTACAGTGGATATTAACAGGCAGAGCATATTTTTTAGCCAGTTTAATCTGATGTTGAAAGGCTTCTTGCTGAATTTCTAATGTTGATTTATCCCAGTATAAATCAATTCCAATTTCGCCTACGGCATAGAATTTTCTTCTAGCCAATTCTGCTTCCACAAAAGCTAATTCGGATTGATAGGTTTCCGGTTTAACATCGGTAGGATGTAAGCCAGTCATCAAAAAAATATTTTCCGGAAATTCTGTCTCCAAAGCATACATAGATGCTGTATAGCTTGAATCAATCGCGGGTATAAAAAAACGCGTAACCCCATTAGATATTGCGCGAATTATTGTTTCTTTGCGATCGTTAGCAAATGCATCGGAATAAAGATGTGTATGTGTATCGGTAAAAATCATTCCTTGTATGTTTTTTTCTAAACGATGTTTTAAAATACAAAAGTACCTTATAAAAAGAATTTAAACTACATTTGAGAGATGGAAAACTTAAAAGATTTATTAAAAGGAGAAGGGTATAAAAAAGTGTCTTTCAAAATATCCAGAACCCAGCACCTTTTTATAAGAGCAAAGATTAATGGAGTTTGGGGAGATTTTATCTTGGATACGGGGGCTTCTAACAGCTGCATAGATTTTTCTTTTATTGATTTTTTTAATATAATTCCTTCAGATTCAGATACGAAAGCTTCCGGGGCTGGAGCAAACGGAATGTTTACTCAGGTCACTTATAAAAACAGTCTTCAGTTGGGCAGATGGCGTTGCAAATCGTTTAATTTTGTTTTGTTGGATTTGTCGCATGTTAACACGGCATTGACTGAATTTAAAACAAAAAATGTCCATGGCATTATAGGTGCAGACGTTTTGCTGAGAGGAAATGCAATTATTGATTATAAAAACAAGTTACTTTACATCAATTAGCTCCTTTTTACTTGGTATATTCTCGGGCTACTTCTTCTAGTTCGCTATACCACTCAGCGCCAAATTTTCGGGTGAGCGGATCTTTTAAAAATTTATATACGGGAACTTCAAGCTCTTTGCCTAGCTTGCAGGCATCGCTGCAAATGTGCCATTTGTGGTAGTTAACAGCAGAAAAAGAAGAAAACTCTTTAATACGGATGGGATATAAATGACACGAAATAGGTTTTTTCCAGTGTGTTTTCCCTTCAATATATGCTTTTTCGATGGCACACAAAGCCATACCATTTTCAAATATAACATAGGCACATTCACCTCCGTTAATCAGTGGAGTTTCATATTCCCCGTCTTCTCCTATAACAGATGTTCCCTGTTTTTCTATAGCTTTAACTCCTTCAGGGCGCATATAAGGTTTTACCCGATCAAAAATCTCATTCAAAACATTCGTTTCTTCTTCATCTAAAGGTGCTCCGGCATCACCGTCAATACAACATTGACCTTTACAGGCAGATAGATTGCAAACAAATTCTTTTTCCAGAACTTCTTCTGATACGATGGTTTTTCCTATTTGAAACATAATTGTCAAAAATTAACAGGTACAAAAGTACGAATCTTTTTGTAAAAACTTTTTTAATTGACAAACCTGCTTTAGAAAGAGATTTTTATAAAAGGCAGTGATTTGGAATGTTAAACTTCTATTTAAGAAGAAAAAGGCGATAGATATGGAAAATAAGGTGCTTTTAATTTATTTGAGCTGATCACGAGCTGTTAAAGTAGTTTTTATGAATGTTAAAGACTTGCAGGTGTAGATTATATTTTTGTACTTTCGGGAAGTATAAACAAAATGGATGTTGTTATAATGAAAATTTTTAGTTATGTGATTATTGCTGTCATTGCCGCTTTGATTGTTATGAATATTACGATGCTTGACTTTAATAATCTTTTTCAAGGAGATAGTTTAATTGCTTTAATAGGAATTATTGCTCTTTTATGTGCTGTGTGTATTGTCCTTATTTATAGGACTTCCAAGCTGATAGACGAGAAAACTAAATAAACACAGCAATGTTTGATGTATTGATAATCGGAGGTGGAGTCTCGGGTGTTTCATGTGCTCAGATTTTAGGAAGTGCACATAAGAAGATTTTTGTTGAAGATAAAAAAATAGGTATTGTCATGCATCAAAAAGCATCTATGTTGCAAGATGCTGTTTTTTATAATGCTTACGGAATACCACCAGGTACATTGGGTAGTAATTTACTGAGTCAATCAGTTGAAAATCTAAAAACGTACAGTCACATTCAGCAGATTGAAGGAGAAAAAGTGTTATCAGTTAAAAGAGAAAAGGATTATTTTATTATTTTGACGAATAAAAACACTTACCAATCCAGAATAGTTGTAGTAGCGGTTAATTCCGGTTCTGGCTTTGCGATTGACGGGTTGATTGAATATGTTGAACCGCATAAAAAATCGATACCGGAAAAGAATAGAATTCAATTGAAAAATAATAATCATTTGGTTGTAGAGGGATTGTATGTAGCCGGAACGTTAGCAGGGCACCGAAGCCAGCTGACAATTGCTGCAGGAAGCGGAGCAGCTGTGGCTACTGATATATTGACTTTGTGGAATGGAGGAATAGAAACACACAGTCATGATAGTATTAGGAAAAAGTAAAATATTTTTTATAGTGTTTGTAAGAAGAGCCGTTTTGAAATCACAAAACGGCTTTTTTATTATTTATTTTGAAAGGAGAGTGTAGATTGATTTATTTTGTGAGTTTATATTTGGTTTATTAAAAATATAGCTACATTTGTTTTTTGTTAATTTATATTTTATTTGTTATGAAAAGGATTTTATTTGTATTTTTATTAATGATTCCGTTTTTGTCTTGTTCAAGTGATGATAGTAAGGGAGGAGGAGATGACGGGAAATCAAAAATTACTGCAGTTTTAGATGGTAAGAAGACAGTATATGATAATGTAATGGTTAACTCTCATGTTGATTCAAGTAATAGAGTAGTATTGACAGTTACAGCTTTGCAAGGTAACGATTTAGAAAATAGTATAAATTTTAAAGTTTATGAAGGAAGAGTAGGTGAGGAAGCAATGTGGCTCTTTTTTGAATTAAAGAGAAATGGAGAACTTTATTATGGTTATAGTGGTTTTAATGATGTTATAACAGTAAGTAGTAATAATCAAATTAAAGGATATTTTTCAGGAATTGTGTCTGTTAGTGATTTTACAGAAGAAGAGGGAATTATAGAAATCAAAGATGGTGTTATAGATATAACATATTAAAAAGTATAGAAAAAGAGAGTGTTATTTTGTATAGCATTCTCTTTTTTATGACTAAATTCACGAATACCTATAAAATATTTTCTATTTTTGTTCCTATGCGAAGGAGAAATTATATAGCAAAAATATTGTTAGTGGTAGCTTTGATGTTTACCATGGTTTTTCAATTTACGCATAGTTATTCGCATATTCTTTCAGGTGTACTTTATGAACAAGGACACAGTTCACACGCTCATTTTACTGAAAAACGAGAAGATTCTGGTAAAACGTTAGAATGGAAAACAAAACATTCTTCAGCGGAAAAATGTTTTGCTTGTGATTTTGTTTTAAATCCGTCTATAGTTACCGCTATTGAAGATATTTCATTTTACAATTTTGAAGTTGTAAAAAAAGCACAAGATTTATTAAGTCAGTGTTTCATCCCTCTATCTCATATTTATTATTCTCTTCGCGCACCTCCTTTTACAGTTTAATCATCCGTTAGTACATATACCTTTTGCGAGGTATTTGCGTTTAATTAAACTTTAAGATACAATGAAAATTTTATTTTGGGTATTATTTTTAATGATACCTGTTTCGATATATTCCCAGCAGTTCACAGTTCGGGGTGATATTTCTGACCAATACGGCGTGCCATTGATTGGAGGGACTGTTTCTATGAATGAGCAGACTTTGATGTCCGGTTTAAAAGGAGATTTTAATTTTAAATCGATTTCTTCAGGAGGTTACCGGTTAAAAATATCTTATATAGGTTATCATGCTGTGGATACGCTTTTAACAATAAATTCAGATATGAATCTGCATTTCCATTTAAAAGAAGATACTACTCTTTTAGATCAGGTGGTAGTTTCAGCTTCGGAAAGCAAATCTGTAAACCATGTAGAAAAAGTAACAAATCAGGAATTAGTAAGTCGCTTTTCAGGCTCTTTTGCCAAGACGCTTGAATCGGTTCCGGGAGTCAATGCCATGGAAATAGGTGCAGGGGCATCCAAACCGATGATTCGCGGATTAGGGTTTAACCGGATTGCAGTAGCAGAAAATGGAGCTAAACAGGAGGGGCAGCAATGGGGCGCTGACCATGGATTAGAAATAGATGCTTTTAGTACTGAAGAGGTTGAGGTAATCAAAGGTGTTGGAACAATTGAGTATGGAAGCGATGCCATTGGAGGAGTGATTAAAATAAACAATGAAAAAGTACCTCAAGTTCATTCTTTCACCGGAAACGCAACGTTTTTCGGTAAAACGGTAAATGATTCTTACGGAGCATCTGTACAGGTAAAAGCCCGGGAGGATAACTTTTTTTATAAATTTAAAGTTACAGCACAGGATTATGCTGATTACCGTGTACCAACTGACAAAATTTATTATTTAGACACACAAATCCCTATTTATGATAATAGGATGAAAAATACAGCCGGAAAAAATTTATCGCTTTACGGGCAGATAGGTTATGTAAAAAATCGGTTTAAAAATATCTTAAGTATTAGTAATATGTACGACAAAAGTGGCTTTTTCCCCGGATCCCATGGAATACCTGACATTGCGACTGTTATAGATGACGGAAATCACAGGAATGTGGAGCTGCCTAATCAAAATGTAAATCACTTTAAGATTATCAATTCGACAGTGATTGACTTGACCGATGTTGAGAAATTGTCATTCGTACTTGCTTTTCAAAATAATAAAAGACAGGAAAAGAGCCGTTTTCATACACATTTTAGCAATCAGGAGATGCCTGCTTCGGATCCTGATTTAGAATTGCAGTTTTCGCTCAATACGTTTGATGCTTCTGCAAAATACGAATATCTTTCGCCGAATAATCACAAATCTACGATAGGTATACAATATAATTACCAGAATAATACAATTGCCGGATACGGATTTTTGTTGCCCAAATTTAATCGATTTGGTATTGGTGCATTTGCTATGCATGAGCATTATGTGAATAGCAAGTTGGTGTGGGAAGCAGGTTTTAGAGCAGATTATGCTAAAATAGATATAAAGCCTTATTACGATGAAATTCTGTATGAATATTTGACTGATAAAGGACATTCTTCTGAATTTGCTGGTGATTATGCCCAGAGGAGTCGTCCGCTGGATAAAGATTTTACAAGTGTAAACGGTATGGTCGGTGCAAAACTGGAAGTGACTTCCCGGCTTAATCTAGGAGCAACCCTGGGAACTAATTTCAGATTTCCTACTGCTATAGAATTAGCTTCAAATGGAGTACATCACGGAGCATTTCGACACGAAAAAGGAAATCCGGATTTAAAACCAGAGCAAGGTTTAGCTTTTGATTTTAGAGCGACATATGAAACGAAAGATTTTAGTACAACGGTGAGTCCGTATGTTTATTATTTTAGTAATTATATATTTTTAAAACCAACAGGAAGCTTTTCTGTTTTACCAGACAGCGGACAAATTTACGAATACTCCCAGTCCAAAGCTTTTATTTCGGGGTTAGAATGGAAAGTGTCTAAAACAATGTGGAATCACTGGTCTGTAGAAGGGATTTTTGAGTATATCTACAATAAGCAGTTATCTAACGGAAAAGGAGGAAATTACCCTTTGCCTTTTTCACCTCCAATGAATTTCTACGGCAGGTTGAAATATGAATTCAATGATTGGAAATTTTTTAAACAGCCGGAAATTAATATCAACGGAAAGTGGTATGCCAAACAGGAACGCATTGCACAGGGAGAAGAGATAACGCCAGAATCAGTCAGTTTTGGCGCAGGAGTATCATCTACATTAATGCTTGGAAAAATAGAAGCGAAAGCCAGTCTCACTGCGACTAATATTTTTAACCAGAAAATACTCAACCACATGAGCTTTTACCGTCCGTTACAGATACCGGAACTTGGAAGATCAATTCAGCTAATGGTACAAATACCTTTTTAATGAAAAGGATCGTTACAAAAAATATATGGTTTGCTTTTATGCTCACGGTTTTTATTGTACCTCATGTGAGTAACCTTCTGCATTTTGTCATTTTTGATCATAATTACAGAGATAGAAGCAATCAAACGGAATGGGTAAACGCAAATACAGTTCATTATTGCGATCAATTTCTGTTTAAATTTTCGCCTATTGTTGAAATTGCTTTTTTTCAGTGGGATTTTTTTATAGAAAAAGTTTACAGTGTTGTTCCGATCGAAAGAGAGATAACAGTTAAACAGCAAGCAAGTAATCCTATAAGGATGAGAGGACCTCCGGATTTATTCTTTGATTCAGATTCACCTTGCGATTTACAACTAAAATTAATTTAAAAATTTAAAAAACATGAAAACTTTAAAATATATAGCAATAGTAGCGCTGGCGGGTGCATTTACATCTTGTTCATCAAGTGACGATAGCGTGGATACAGAAAAACCGGTGATTGTTTTAAATGCTCCGGAGGAAGGAGCAAAGCTGGAAGCTGGTAAAGATGTTCATTTTGATATGGAAGTGTCTGATAACGAGGCTTTGGGTTCGTATAATGTTGATATCCATAACGATTTTGACGGGCATACTCACGGTATTGTTGCTATGGCAGAGGATCATGATCATGAAGATGAAAATGAAGACAGAACACCTTTTCAGTTTAATAAAACCTGGGATAATATTTATGGAAAGAAAAACGATGATGTTCATCATCATGAAATCATAATTCCGGCAGATGCTAAAAGAGGGAAATATCATTTTGTGGTAAAAGTATTGGACAAAGCGGGAAATCAGGAAATGGTTTATCGAAATATAGAAATTGTTGATCCCGGAGAAGGGAATTCTGATCACGACCATGATCACGATCATGACCATGAATAAAAAAAAATCGGGAGTATTATACTCCCGATTTTTTTTGTAAAGTAATCAGATATTACATTTTTACAATGATAAATTCAGATCGTCTGTTCATCTGGTGCTCTTGTTCTGTACAATCAACTCCATCCGAACAACCGTTTATCAGTTGTGTTTCTCCATATCCTTTCCATGTTAGGCGAGAACGGTTAATTCCATTAGATATCAGCCATTCTGCTGTAGATTTAGCCCGACGACTTGATAAATTTTCATTGTATTTATGTGAGGCGCGGCTATCTGTATGTGAACGGATATCAATCTCCATATTAGGATATTCTTCCAATACAGCAAAAACTTTGGCTAGTTCTAAAGCAGCATCAGGGCGAATATTGTCTTTATCCAAATCAAAATAAATAGGATTTAGATTTAATACTTTGAATAAATCATCGCCTTCTTTAAACGGAATTTTTTCCGGTTCAAGTACAATTGTTTTTTCTGTCAATCCGCTTTCATTAGGAAGTGTTACCATCACTTCGTTAGTAATGTATCCTTCTTTTTCAGCTTTGATGTGATAGCTGTCACCGCATTCGTAAGAATGATTAAAGGCATAAGTAGGATCAGCATATTGTGTACTTTTTCCTTTTTCATTATACAATTCATCTGCCAGAGTAACTGTAGCGTCATAAATCAGTTCATTTGTGGTGGCATCTACTACTTTTATATGCAGATTTTGGTTGCAATCTAAAAGGATAGGACGTACTTCTATGAACGAGTAAATATCATCATTTCCTTTACCGCCTTCACGGTTAGAACTAAAAAATCCTTTTCGGCTGGATTTGTCGATATAATAAGCAAAATCATCATCAGCAGAATTTAATGGAGCGCCTATATTTTGAACATCTCCAAAACCACCGTCAGTTTTAATTTTTACTGCATAAATATCTAGCCCGCCAAGTCCTACGCGACCATTACTGGAATAATACAACTCATCATCAACGATAAACGGAAAAGTTTCCCTTGCTTCAGTATTGATTCCTTCTCCTAAGTTTTCTGGTGTTCCATATCCGTTTTCGAGAACAGATACTTTCCATAAATCTGCTTGACCAAAACCACCCGGACGATCTGACGAGAAATATAGTGTTTTTTCGTCTGCGCTTAATGCCGGGTGCGCCGTATTAAATTGATCGCTGTTAAAAGGCAAGTCGATAATATTTAACCATTTTCCATCAACCATTTCCGCGCGATAAATTTTTAGCTTGGTAGACTTTTTATTGTCAAATCTGCGCTTGCCATTCAAGATGTTATTGCGAGTAAAATACATTGTATTTCCGTCGCGTGTGATTACTGCAGAGGCTTCGTTAAACTTAGATTTTACTTTGCCTTTGATTTTTTTGGACTTGCTATCCGTTTCTAAATTTGCTGCATCTGCAGTATAAAGATTTGTAAACGATTCTCCTGTCCATGCGTGTGTTTTTTTGGCGAAGTTGCTTGTATCTTTAGCACTTGTATAATAAAACAGATTGTTATGCACATAAGCTCCGTAATCCGCATAAGGCGTATTGATAGCAAGATTGGTTAAACTGTCAATTCTGTTTGAATTTTGCTCAATTTGCTTTTGCAGCTCTTCTTCATTTTTTCGGATTTTAGAAATCTCTGTTTGTTCTCCTGTTTTTTTTATAAAAAGATCGTAGTATCTTTTAGCGTCAGCTTCATTTCCTATATTTTGTAAGGTATGAGCATAACGGTAAAAATATTCAGAAGAAATATCAGCAGACTCATATTCTGAAAATAATTTTTGATAATAAGTTTCTGCCTGACCGTAACGCGCATTAAAATAATACGCGTTTCCCAGTTTTTCTACTAATTCCTGATTTGAATACCCGCGCTTATAAACCTTTTCATATAAGTCAATTGCGTTGATATATGCCCAGCGATCATAATCCTTATTAGCAGGATTCAGTCCGGTTTGGGCATAGCTGTTGATGTTTCCTAAAACTAAAGCAAACAACAAAGTCATTAATGATAATCCTTTTTTCATTTCTTTACATTTTAGTAGAATCGAGGCGAGTTCACGCGACGGTATCTGTTAAACAATTCAAAGCGCAAAAACACTTCGTGAGAACCTTTGTTGTATCGTGCCAGTTTGGTAGTTTCAGCATCATAACTATATCCTATAAATAAGCCATCTGTCAGCTGAAAGCCCACCAATCCGCTCCATGCAGCATCCCAACGATAAGCGGCACCTAAGGTCAGGAATTCGTGGATTAAGAAATTAGCAGTAATATCTGCCTGTACGGGAGCCCCCTCTACTATTTTTAATAAGGCTGCCGGTTTAAACTTTAGGGTAGGGTTGAGGTCAAATACGTGTCCTCCCATTAAAAAGAAATGCATTCTTTGGTTCATAGAACTGTAAACTGAGCCATTTTCAAATCGCTTGTTTTCTAAAAAACTCGGAACAGACAAACCAATATAACTTTTATTGTTATGCCAGTAAACCCCAGCACCAATATTAGGAGAGAATTCATTTTCTATATCAGATACCAGTAATGGGTCTCCTTGATTTAATTGGTTTAACCGGGAGTATTCTACATTCAGGAGATTTCCCGAACCTTTTATTCCAAAGCTAAGTTTACTTCCGCGATGATTTAAATCAATGGTATAAGAAAGATCTACACTGATAGTGTTTTCTTCCATTACTCCCAAGCGATCATTTACAAATCCTAAACCTACTCCTAATCCACTGTTTTGAATGGGTGTGTGAATGGAAAAAGCATTTGTTCTGGGCGCGCCGTCTAATCCAACCCACTGCGTGCGGTGGAGCCCAAATACGCTTAGTACTCCTCTGCTTCCTGCGTATGCGGGATTGATATTGATAGTATTGTACATGTGATGTGTGTACTGAGGGTCTTGTTGGGCGTGCATTTCTGCACACCCTAAACTTAACAAGACTCCTGCTAATACTTTATTGAAAATATGTGAAAATTTCATGTTCAGTATTATTTATTAGTTTCTAAATGCAGATAACCTGCCTGCTGGATTGGGTAAACTTCTCCGTTGCCCAGATCAAAGTCGTAGGATATTACATAGTAATATGTACCGGTAGGCAGCATAGAACTTCCGTTTACGGTACCACGTCCGTTAGAATATCCTCTGAACACATTTCCATAAGAATTATAATCTTTGGTTTCATATACTAAAACTCCCCAACGATTAAAAATCTGTACTGTATTACCCGGATAACATTCAATTCCGTTTAATGCAAACTCATCGTTAAACCCGTCTCCGTTTGGCGTAACTGCATTATATACCTCTATTTGACAAGACAGATTGATTTTTTGAGTAAATGAAGTCTCATTTCCACAAGAGTCAGTAGCTGTCCATGTTCTTATAATCGTATACTTAGTATCACAATCTCCCGGAATAACCTCATCTTTTGCCGTAACTTCTACTGGTCCGCAATTATCAATTGCTTTTAAAGTTTCAGCTTGTTTCAAATCTTCACATCTGATAAAGATTTCTTCCTTAGGTAATTCACCTATAAATTCCGGTGCAGTAGTGTCCTGAACTGTAATAACCTGTACGTGTTCTGTTGTGTTTCCGCATTCGTCTGTTGCTGTCCATGTTCTGATTAACTCATAGCTGTTAGGACAATTTCCGTCTATGCGTTCTTCACGGAAGTTTACAGTTGCTTTACTACACAAATCATCTGCTGTTACGGTTATTATTTCCGGAATTCCATTAGAACATTCAATTGTTCTGTCTTGTGGAAGATTTACGTTAAATACTGGAGCGGTTGTATCAACAATAGTAAATGTTGCTGTTTGTTCGCTAGTATTTCCACAAGCATCGGTTACTGTAAATGTAACTTCTGTACTTCCCGTAGCGCCACAAGCTTTTGTTAATCCACTAAAATTATGACTCCAGGTTAATTCGGAAGAACAAGTGTCTGTTGCGGTTGCTCCGGCACGATTGTTTAACCATGCTGTCAAATCGCTGTTATTGCCTGTTCCGTCACATTCTACTACTAAATCTTTTGCATCTGTAATAAATTCAGGTGCAGTAGTATCTTGTATTGTGAATGTTGCTTGTTTACTAATACTGTTCCCACAAGCATCTGTAGCTGTAAAGCTAACCACGGTTTTATTTGTCTTTCCGCATAGAGCTGCAGTGTCAATTATAGTATATGTGTACGTTACCTCACTGCAATTATCTGTAGCAACTGCTCCGGCATATGAAGCTAACCACGCGTCGTAATCAGCAGTATTGCCTGTTCCGTCACATTCTACTGTTGCATTTTGAGGTTCAATGTCAAATACCGGTTTGGTTGTATCAACAATGGTAAACTTAGCTACTGTTGAAATGCTGTTTCCACAATCGTCCTTGACTGTAAAAGTTACCGTTACTTCACCCGTATTACCGCAAGAAGAAATGAATTTCTCACCATTGCCGTAATCGTTTGTCAACGTTAAGGCTGCAGTACTGCAAGTATCAGTTGCCGTTGCTCCCCCGTTATTGGCTAACCACGCCTGTAGTTCTGTCTCGTTATCCGCTGCGCACTCTACTGTTTTGTTTTGTGCAGGAGTTACCAGTACAGGTGCTGTAGTATCTTCAATCGTAAATGTAGCTGTTGTGGTTACTTGGTTGCCACAAGCATCGCTTCCGGTAAAGGTTACCGCTACGCTTCCGGTACTTCCACAAGATGGCGCAAAATTAGCTCCGTTGTTGTAGTCGTTTGTCCACGTTACTATAGAACAGCTGTCGCTTGCTTCTGCACCTGCATGATTTGCCAGCCAGTTGTTTAACGCCTGTGTGGTGTTGGTTCCACATTGTACCGTTAAGTCCTGAGCGGGTTTGGTCAGAGTTGGTGCTGTAGTATCTACAACACTTACCGTTGCCTGTGTTGTACTTTCGTTTCCGCAAGCATCTGTTACTGTAAATGTAACCAGAGCACTTCCTGTATTCCCGCAATCGCTTACAGTTAAGCCGTTATAATTATGTGTCCAGGTTACTGCACTGCAAGTATCTGTTGATAATGCACCTCCGTGATTATTTAACCAAGTAGCAATCTGTGTATTTTCATCGTTACCACATTCGATAACTATATCAGCTGCTTCTTCGATCATATTTGGTGCTGTAGTATCTTGTATAGTGAATGTAGCTTGCTTACTAATGCGGTTTCCACATTCATCTGTTGCTGTAAAGCGAACTACTCTCTGATTTGTATTGCCACATAATACTGCAGTATCTACCAGTGTATAGCTATAGCTTACTGTTCCGCAATTATCTTTAGCAGCAGCTCCGGCATATGAAGCTAACCACGCGTCATAATCAGCAATGTTGCCTGTTCCGTCACATTCTACTGTTGCATTTTGAGGTTCAATGTCAAATATCGGTTTAGTTGTATCAACAATGGTAAACTTAGCTATTGTTGAAATGCTGTTTCCACAATCGTCCTTGACTGTAAAAGTTACCGTTACTTCACCCGTATTACCGCAAGAAGAAATTAATTTCTCACCATTGCCGTAATCGTTTGTCCATGTTAAGGCTGCATTACTGCAAGTGTCCGTTGCTGTTGCTCCTCCGTTATTGGCTAACCACGTTTGTAATTCTGTATCGTTACCCGCTGCGCACTCTACTGTTTTGTTTTGTGCAGGAGTTACCAGTACGGGTGCTTTAGTATCTTTAATCGTAAACGTAGCTGTTGTGGTTATTTGGTTGCCACAAACATCGCTTCCGGTAAAGGTTACCGCTACGCTTCCGGTACTTCCACACGATGGTACAAAATTAGCTCCGTTGTTATAGTCGTTTGTCCACGTTACTACAGAACAGCTGTCGTTGGCTTCTGCACCTGCATGGTTTGCCAGCCAAGCTTGTAACTCTGTTCCGTTTCCTAAACCATCACATTCAACTGTTTTGTTTTGTGCTTCTTTTACTAGTGTCGGAATAATAGTATCCACTACTTGAACAGTCGCTTTTGTTTCGCTGGAGTTTCCACAAGCATCTGTTGCCGTAAATGTTACTTCAGTAGGAGTAGAGCTACATATTGCTAATGACCCCTGATAGTTGTGTGACCATGTGATTAAACCACAAGTGTCGGTTGCTATTGCTCCTCCATGATTGCTTAACCAGGCATTTAACTCATCTTCCCCGTTAATACTACACTCAATAACTAAATTAGCTGCCGGAGTATCAATTGTTGGCGGAGTTCTGTCAAAAATTGCATATGTTGCCTGTTTTATAGTAAAGTTGCCACATTCATCTTTTGCAATAAAATCAACGATTATTGTTCCTGATCCTCCACAAATTGTGTTAGTATCCTCTATCAGATAGCTTATAGTTACATTACCACAATTGTCGGTTGCTTCTGCGCCGGCATTAGATGCTAACCAAGCGTGGAATCCGTCTGGTCCATCAAGATTTCCTAAGCCGTCACATTCCACAACTTTATTTTTTGGTTCTACTGTGAATACCGGTTTAGTTGTATCAGCTACGGTAATTGTTTGTGTATGCGTAGTTGTATTTTCGCATTCGTCTGTAGCTGTCCATGTTCTGGTAAGTACATAACTGTTTGCACATGATCCGTCCACTCTTGTTTCTTTGAAATCTACTGCAGCTGTTCCGCAGTTATCATTTGCTGTTAACGTTGGAGCTGTTGGTACTTCTGCATCGCAAGAATAAGTTATGTTTT